>Ga0210110_1000016_pt1 | contig 78563 bp, 80 predicted proteins | sample China_Galinas_PW_2_FD_184865 | JGI IMG/M metagenome (GOLD analysis project Ga0210110, IMG submission 184865) | Wetland microbial communities from San Francisco Bay, California, USA, that impact long-term carbon sequestration - China_Galinas_PWB_D1... | ecosystem: Environmental > Aquatic > Marine... | reverse complement strand
AATGCCGACGAAGTCGGACGGGAAGGCCCCGCTTTGCGGGGCTTTTCTGGTGATTGGCGGGTGCTACCGCGACCGGGTCGGTGCGGATCCCGGCGACGCCGGGGCGGGCTTACTCATCGATCTAGGTCATAGGGGGGAGAATGCAGCAATTGTCGGTCGCGCCGGAAGTCAGAGCGCCAGCGCCAGGGGCTCTTCGAGGAGAGAGCGGATGCGGGCTAGGAACTCGGCGGCGGGGGCGCCGTAGAGGATGCGGTGGTCGCAGGCGAGGTCGACCTGCATCAGGTGGGCGGTGGTCATCTCGCCGTCGCGGACGACCGGGCGCTCCTCGATCGCGCCGACGGCGAGGATCGCCGCCTGCGGCGGGTTGATCACCGCCGAGAAGCCGTCGATCCCGTACATGCCCAGGTTGGAGACCGTGAAGGTCGCCCCCGAGAGCTCGGGCGGGGTGATCTGCCCCTCGCGCACCTTCGCCGCCAGCGCCCGCGACTCGCCGGCGATCTGGCGCAGGCCCTTGCGGTCGGCGTCGAAGACGGTGGGGACGACGAGCGCGTCTTTCGCCGCCACGGCGACGCCGACGTTGACCCGCGAGTAGAGCTCGAAGCGCCCGTCGCGGTAGGCGCCGTTGGCGCGCGGGTGCTCGCGCAGCGCCAGCGCGCAGGCCTTGACCACCATGTCGTTGAATGACGGCACGACCGAACCCTCGCCCGCCAGCCGCTTCAGCTTCGCCCGCCCCCCGACCGCCTCGCTCATGTCCACCGACGCCCGCAGGTAGAAGTGCGGCGCCGTCGCCTTCGACTCCGCCATCCGCCGCGCCACCGTCGCCTGCAGCTTCGAAGGCTCCTCGTAGGTGACCTCGCCCTTGGCGGTTTCGGGACTGGGCGCCCCCGCCGCGGGATGGGGCGTCTCGACCGCGGGTCCTGCCGGAGGGGATGGGGGGGTGCTGCGGGCGAGGTCGTCCTCGACCCCCCCATCCCCTCCGTCACCCGCGGAAGAAGCGGTTTCCACGTCCGCCTTGACAATCCGCCCGCCCGGCCCCGACCCGTGGACGGTGTTCAGGTCAAGCTCCCGTTCCTTCGCGATCCGACGCGCAAGAGGAGAAGCTTTCACCCGGCGCCCATCTCCATCCGCCGGGATCTCGGGCGCTCTGGTCGGACCCTGCGCCGACCCAAGCTCCTCTTCCGCGGGTGGCGCGGGGGAAGGGGGGGTCGAGGACGGACCGTGGCCCGCCCGCAGCGCCCCCCCTTTCCCCGCGACAGGACCCGCGGTCGAAACCGCGGTCCCTTGCTCGTCCCTCGCCGCCGCCCCATCCGAATCTCCGACCCGTGCGATCGGAGTCCCGATCGCCACCGTCTCACCCTCCTGAACCAGGATCTCCGTCAGCGTCCCGGCAACATCGCTTTCGTAGGCCATGTTCGCCTTGTCCGTCTCGATTTCCGCGAGCTCGTCCCCGACGGCGACCTCGTCGCCAACAGCCTTCAGCCATTGAAGAATCGTGCCCTCCTCCATCGAGTCGGACAGCCTTGGCATGACGATCTCGGCCATCAGCTCTCCTTTCCCGACAGCCCTTGCGCGGGTGACATTGAGGTCGGGTCGTCCCTCATGGACGCCCGGAACGCGAGGATCGGGGGTGTCTCGGCGGTGCCTCGCGGAGCGGCGCCCCGGCGGGCTATACCGGGCCGCGAAGCGGCACAAGATTCCACCGCCCGCAGGGCGGTGGTGGGCAGCTGACGAGGCACCCCCGATCCTCGCGTCGCACCCGCTTTCACAGCGATCCCTCCAGCGCCGCAAGCCCTGCCTGCACGACGTGCTCCTCGTGCGGGATCGCCGCCTGCTCGAGCCGTTTCGCGTAGGGCATCGGGACGTCGGCGCCGGTCACCCGCTGCACCGGCGCGTCGAGGTGGTCGAAGGCCTGCTCGGTGATCAGGGTCGAGAGGTTGGCGCCGACGCCGCCGTGCGGCCAGCCCTCCTCGACGATCACCGCGTGGTTGGTCTTGCGCACCGACTCGAGGATCGTGTCGAGGTCGAGCGGCCGCAGCGTGCGCGGGTCGATCACCTCGGCCTCGACCCCGTGCTCGTTGGCGAGCGCCCGCGCCGCGTCCTCGGCGACGTGCGCCATCTTCAGGATGCCGACGATCGTCACGTCGCTCCCCTCGCGCCGCACCGCCGCCTCGCCGAAGCCGAGCGGCTCGGCCGCGCCGTTCTCTGGCACCTCGCCGCGGGCGCCGTAGAGGCTCTCGTGCTCGATGAAGATCACCGGGTTGTCGTCGCGGATCGCCGCCTTCAGCAGCGCCTTGCCGTCGGCCGGGGTCGAGGGGCAGGCGACGAGTAGGCCCGGCACCTGCAGGAAGAGCGCCTCGAAGCTGTGCGAGTGGGTCGGCCCGAGCTGGTGGCCGCCGCCGCCCGGCATGCGCACCACCAGCGGCACCCGTGCCTGGCCGTTGAACATGTAGGGGATCGCCGCGGCGTGGTTGACGATCTGATCCAGCGCCAGCAGCGAGAAGTTGACCGTCATCAGCTCGACCACCGGCCGCAGCCCGCCGACCGCCGCGCCGACTCCGGCGCCGACGATCGTGTTCTCGGAGATCGGCGTGTCGCGCACGCGCCGCTCGCCGAACTCCTCGAGCAGCCCTTCGGTCACCTTGAACGCGCCCTGGAAGACGCCAACGTCCTCGCCCATCACCAGCACCGCCTCGTCGCGGCGCATCTCCTCGGCCATCGCGTCGCGCAGCGCCTCCCGCATCCGCAGCGTCGCCATTACTCCTCGACCTCCTCGGCGACCTCGGGCTCCATACCCTCGACCGGATCGCCCTCGACGGCGGGATTGGGACGCGGACCATCCGGCGCCCCCGCGTACGCCGCCCCGGCTTCGGCCAGCTCGCGCGCCTTCGCCGGCATCTCCTCCTCCTCGCGCTCGCCCCGGTGCGGCTCCGGGCTGCGCTCGTCGACGGCGTACCAGCCGCCCACCTCGTCGACCACGTAGAGGTTCTCGTAGAGGCTCTCGAGCGCCGGTTCGGGCGACTCGCTCGCGGCCTCGACCGCCGCCGTCACCCGCTCCTCGGCCTTCTCGCGGACCTCCTGCACCTCGCGCTCGCCCAGCACGCCGGCCTCGACGCAGCGCCGCGCGAACGCCTCGATCGGGTCTTTGCGCCGCCACTCCTCGACCTCCTCGCGCTCGCGGTAGACCTCGGGGTCGGCGGCGGAGTGGCCGCGGTAGCGGTAGGTGAAGGCCTCGAGCAGCGTCGGCCGGCGCTCCTCGCGCGCCTGGCGCAGCCCCTCGGCGACGCCCTCGCGCACCGCGATCACGTCCATGCCGTCGATCCGCTCGCCCGGGATGCCGTAGCCCTCGGCCTTCTTCGACAGATCGGTCTGGCCGGAGTGGCGCTCGACCGAGGTGCCCATCCCGTAGAGGTTGTTCTCGACCAGGAAGAAGACCGGCAGCTGCCAGAGCGCCGCCAGGTTCATCGTCTCGCCGAAGTTGCCGGTGTTGGAGGCGCCGTCGCCGAACATGCAGACGGTGACCGCGTCCTCGCCCTTGTAGTCGGAGGAGAGGGCGAGCCCGGCGGCGATCGGCAGGTTGCCGCCGACGATCCCGTAGCCGCCCATGAAGCGCTTCTCGGCGTCGAAGATGTGCATCGAGCCGCCGCGCCCGCCGCTCGTGCCGCCGACGCGGCCGAACAGCTCCGACATCACCCGCGCCGGCTCGGTGCCGCGGGCGATCGCGTGACCGTGCGTGCGGTAGGTGCCGATCAGGTAGTCCTCGGGGCGCATCACCGAGGTCGTGCCGACGATCGTCGCCTCCTCGCCGATCGCCAGGTGCAGGAAGCCGCCGGCCTTCGCCCGCTGGTACTGACGCCCGGCCTCCTCCTCGAAGCGCCGGATCAGGGTCATCCGCGCGAGCAGCTCGTAACAGGTGCCGGCATCGGGCAAATCGGCCATTGAGGCCACCTTAGATCATCGTCCTCGGCTGAAATCGCGCAGACGACCGTCAACTCCCCATGCGGGGGGTCAGCCGCGCGCGGCGGCGATCGCGTCCTCCAGCCGGTCGTCGCCCCAGAAGACCTGCTCCCCGACGCGCAACGACGGGACGCCGACCACGCCCCACTCGGCGGCGTCGTCGGTCGCCTCGCGCAGCGCGTCCTTGACCGTCTGCGTGCCGGCCGCCTTGCCGACCGCGTTGGGGTGCAGCTCGCAGGCGGCGGCGGCGATCAGCACGTTGTCGTGCTCGCTCAGGTCGCGGCCGGCGGCGAACTGCTGGCGGAAGGCGGCGAGGGCGAAGGAGACGCTGCGGCCGGTCTGCTTGGCGAAGGTCGCGACCCGCATCGCGAACAGCATGTTGCCCGGCCACGGCTCGGGCCAGGCGATCGGCGCCAGCCCGTACTCGCGCGCCCGCCGCTCGACCTCCGCCATGCCTTCCTCGCGCCCCGGCCCGTTGCCCCAGGAGTCGCGGCCGAAGCGCTGGAAGAGGCCGCCGAGCAGGACCGGCTGCCACTCGGGCTGCTCCAGCTCGGCGTCGGTGAACAGGCCGCTGACCCGCTCCGCGGTCAGGTAGGCGTAGGGCGATCCGAGGTCGAAGTAGAAGGTCGCCCTAGGCGTGGGTGGCCCAGCCATCGACCGCCCTAGCCGCTTCGAAGATCGCCTCGGAGATCGTCGGGTGGGGATGGACGATCCGCGCCAGCTCCTGGTAGCCGCCCTCGAGCGCCATCGTCGCGACCAGCTCGGCGATCATGTCGCAGGCCCGGTTGCCGACGATGTGGGCGCCGAGGATCTCGCCGTACTTGGAGTCGACGACGAGCTTGACCAGCCCTTCTTTGTCGTCGTAGACGGTCGCCCCGCCGACGCCGCCGAGTTTCAGCTTGCCGACCTTGACGTCGTGGCCGGCCTCCTTCGCCGCCGCCTCGGTGAGGCCGACGCTGGCCACCTGCGGGTGGCAGAAGGTCGCCCCGGGGACGAGGTTCTGGTCGACCGGGTGGGTCGCGACGCCGGCCGCGTGCTCGACCGCGACGACGCCCTCCTCGGAGGCCTTGTGGGCGAGAGCCTTGGCGTTGACCAGGTCGCCGATCGCGTAGACCTTGGCGTTGGAGGTGCGGCCGTACTCGTCGACCTTGACCTTGCCGTTCTGCTCGAGCTCGACCCCGGCCGCCTCGAGGCCGAGCCCCTCGACGTCGGCGGCGCGCCCGCCGGCGATGCAGAGGTACTCGACCTCGGTCGAGCTGTCCCCGTAGGTGAGCTTGACCGAGTCGCCGCTCGCCTCGACGTTTTCGACCGGCGTGCCGGTGGAGATCTCGATGTTCTGCTTCTTGAACGCCCGCTCGACCACCCGCGCCATGTCCTTGTCCTCGGCCGGGAGGATCTGGTCGAGCATCTCGATCAGCAGCACCTCGGTGCCGAAGCGACCGTAGGCGGAGGCGATCTCGCAGCCCGAGGCGCCGGCGCCGACGACGGCGATCTTGCCGGGGCGGGCGGGCAGCGACCAGGCGCCCCAGGTGTCGAGCACGCGGTCGCCGAACTCGACCCCGGGGATCGGCAGCGGCGTCGAGCCGGTGGCGAGCACGACCGTGCCGGCCTCGTGCACGTCGTCGCCGACCTGCACGTCGCCGTCGGCGGTGAGCGCGCCCTCGCCCTCGATCCAGGTCACCTTGTTTTTCTCCCAGAGCATCTTCACGCCGCCCGAGAGCGATTCGGAGACCGCGGCGCGGCGCTTGCCGAGGGCGTCCCAGTCGAGCTCGACGTCCTTGGCGACGACGCCGAGCTCGGCGCTGTCGCGCGCCTCGCTGTAGATCTCGGCGGTGCGCAGCACGGTCTTCGCCGGGATGCAGGCGTAGTTGAGGCAGCGGCCACCCGGCTTGTCGCGCTCGACCACGGCGGTCCTGCGCCCGAGCTGGGCGGAGCGGATCGCGGCGACATAGCCGCCGGGGCCCCCGCCGATGACGATCGTGTCGAACGACTCCGCCACGGAGCTGAGCCTATAGAACCCCCGGCCCCGCCCGCCCGAACCTCCAAATCAGCGCGCATCACGATCTGATTCTCTGCGCGCGGCGCCGATATGGCGCGTGGCCGCCACCCCCGGACGCGAAGCGGAGGAGGTGGCGGTTTATGAGGCGGGTGGCGATCCGGCGCCGCGCCAGGGGCGTCATCCGTGGGTGCGCAAATTCAAATTCCACGTCTACTTCCGGACGGGCATCTGGATCCGCGCCATCGCCTTGACCATGAAGAAGAAGAAGGCGCCGGCGACGGCGAGCAGGCCGAGCGTGGCGGCGAACTCGGGGACGGTCGAGGCCTGCACGGCGAGGCCGAAGACGGCGCTGAAGATCAGGAAGACGAGCAGCAGCTGGAAGCCGAGCACGGCCCAGTAGCGGGCGCGCCACATGCCCCACGACATCAGGCCCATGATCAGCGCCGGGGCGAGGACCTGGGCGAGGCGCGGTTTGTCGCCTTCGACCTCGACGCCCGCCAGGTAGCCGGCGACGATCGAGAGGGCGACGAGGCCGGCGACGACGGCGCCGACCGTCACCACCAGCGGCCGCTCGCCCTCGGCCAGCGGCTCGAGGCTCTCGCGCACCTCGCGGTTGCGCTGCTCGGTGCGCGCGTAGCCCTTTTCCATGCGCTCGCGGGGCGTGGCCGCCGCGGCGGCCCGCCGCTTGCGCTTGCGCGGGGTGGGCTCGGAGGGGGAGTCAGCCACCGGGCGCCGCCTCCCCGAGCGGCGCCAGCGCGCCGCGCAGCACCTCGGCCACCGCCGTCGGGTCCTCGGCGTCGCGGATCGCCCGCACCACGCCGAGCCGGTCGGCGCCCGCGGCGACCACCTCACCGGCGTTGCCGGGGTCGATGCCGCCGATCGCGAAGAAGGGGTGGGGAGCGTGCGCCGCGGCGTGCTCGACCAGGCCGAGCCCGACGCCGGGCCGGCCCTGTTTCGTCGGCGTCTCCCAGATAGGCCCCGCGCTCACGTAATCAACCGGCACGCCCCCGCTTGCGGCAAGTTCCTCCTTGGAATGCGTGGACAGGCCGATGATCATCTCTGGACCAAGGACTTCCCTTGCCTCCTCCACTGGCATGTCGTCCTGCCCCAAGTGGACCCCGTCGGCGCCGCAGGTCTTTGCCAGCCAGGGGTCGTCGTTGACGATGAAGAGAGCGCTGTAGGTGTCGCAGAGGCGGCGGAAGGTCCGCGCCGCGCGCTCGATCTCCTCGCGCGGCAGCTCCTTGTCGCGCAGCTGGACGATGTCGACGCCGCCGTTCAGCGCCGCGTGCAGCAGCGCTTCGAGGTCGCGGCCCGCGGGCATCGCCTCGCAGACGAAGTAGAGCCGCGCCGTGCGCAGCCGCTCGCGCCGCAGCGGTCCGTGTGCCTCGGGCATCGCCAGGCTCATGACCCGATCTTAGAGTCCATCCGAAAACCCCCGCGCACGTCTGGCGGCGGCGGACGCTGCGCGTTGCTGCGTCCTCAGTCGGCCAAATAGCGCTGCTATTCGGCCTCCCTGCGTCCTTGCCCCGCTTGGTCCGGCGCGCGCCAGCCGCACACGCGGGTTTTCGGATGGACTCTTGGGGTCCATCCGGCACCGGGCAGACCCTAAGATCGGGGGCCAAGACGAGTACCATCGAAGAAGTACGGGAGCCTCACCCAAGGCTGAGAGGGCGGCACCAAGGCCGCCGACCGTGTGACCTGATCCGGGTAATGCCGGCGGAGGCAAGGATGAACGAGCGGCGCAGTTTCGATGTGGTGGTAGTCGGAGGCGGAGTCATCGGCCTCTCCTGCGCCTGGCGCGCGGCGCGGCGCGGCGCCCGGGTCGCGGTGGTCGAGCGCGCGCAGCCGCCGGCCGGGGCGACGCGGGTCGCCGCCGGCATGCTGGCGCCGGTCGGCGAGCTCGCCTTCGGCGAGCCGGAGCTGCTGAAGCTGACCCTGGCCGCGGCCGAGCTCTACCCGGACTTCGTCGCCGAGCTGGAGGCGGCGAGCGGCCGCGAGGTCGGCTACCGCCGCGACGGCGCCCTGCACGTGGCGCTCGACCGCGACGAGGCGGCGGAGCTGCGCCGCGTGCACGAGCTGCAGCGCTCGCTCGGGCTCGGCGCCGAGTGGCTGCCGCCGCGCCGCTTCCGCGAGCTCGAGCCCGGTCTCACCCCGTCTTTCAACGGCGGCGTCCACGCGCCGGGCGAGGGCTCGGTCGACCCGCGGGCGCTGACGGCGGCGCTGCTGGCGGCGCTCGCCGGGGAGGACGGCGCCGAGCTGCGAACGGAGTGCGGGGTGGACGCGGCCCTGCGCGACGGCGAGCGGATCGCCGGCGTGCGCACCGAGTCGGGCGAGGAGCTGAGCGCCGCGGCGACGGTGCTGGCGACGGGCGCCTGGTCGGGCGCGGCGGGGTGGCTGCCGCCCGAGGCGCGCCCCGCGGTGCGCCCGGTCAAGGGCCAGGTCCTCGAGCTGCGCTCGCGCGACGGCGCCGCCCCCTGCACCCGCATCGTCGCCTCCGAGCGCGTCTACCTGGTGCCGCGCGGCGACGGCCGGCTGATCGCCGGCGCGACGGTCGAGGAGCAGGGCTTCGACACCGCGGTCACGGCGGGGGGCGTGCACGAGCTGCTGCGCGAGGCCTACCGCCTGCTTCCCGACGTCGCCGAGATGGAGCTGGTCGAGGCCGCGGCCGGCCTGCGCCCGGGGACGCCGGACAACCTGCCACTGGTCGGCCCGTCCCCGGCCGAGGGCCTGCTCTGGGCGACCGGCCACTATCGCAACGGCATCCTGCTCGCCCCGCTCGCCGCCGAGCGCCTTGCCGACCACCTCGAAGCGCGGTCGTCATTTCAACCGGGTGGCGGGGGAAATGGCGACCGCGGGCTGGGGGCGCCGGCATGAGGATCGAGCTGAACGGGGAACCGCGCGAGCTCGCGGCCGGGGCGACGCTCGCCGACGCGGTGCGCGCCAGCGGCGCGGACGAGGAGGCGCGGGGCGTCGCCGTCGCGCTCGACGGCGAGGTCGTGCCGCGCGCCGCATGGGACTCGACGCCGCTCGCCGAGGGCGCCGGGGTCGAGGTGCTCGCGGCGATCCAGGGCGGCGCGGTCGACATGACTGGCTGCGGCTTCACTCCCTTCCGGAGAATCAGACGATGACGGTCGGTCGTTCCGCCTCGCAATGGGAGCTCGGCGGCCGCCAGTGGTCCTCACGGTTGATCGCCGGCACCGGCGGCTTCCGCTCGCTCGAGCAGATGGAGGAGGCGCTGGCCGCCGCCGGCGCCGAGATCGTCACCGTCGCCCTACGCCGTGTCGACCCCGACGCGCAGGGCTCGGTCCTCGACGCGATCGAGAAGCTCGGCCTCTTCGCCCTGCCCAACACCGCCGGCTGCTTCACCGCCCGCGACGCCGTCCGCACCGCGCGGCTCGCCCGCGAGGCCTTCGGCAGCGAGTGGATCAAGCTCGAGGTGATCGGCGACGACCGCACCCTCTACCCCGACGCGGTCGAGCTGCTCGACGCGGCCGAGACCCTGGTCGGCGAGGGGTTCACCGTCCTCCCCTACACCAACGACGACCCGATCCTCGCCCGCCGGCTCGAGCAGGCCGGCTGCGCCGCGGTGATGCCGCTCGGCTCGCCGATCGGCTCCGGCGCCGGGATCCGCAACCCCTACAACGTCGCGATCATCGCCGAGCGCGCCGAGGTCCCGGTGATCCTCGACGCCGGCATCGGCACCGCCTCCGACGCCGCCCTGGCGATGGAGCTGGGCTGCGACGCCGTGCTCGCCGCCAGCTCGATCTTCGGCGCCGCCGACCCGGCCGCGATGGCCCGCGCCCTGCGCGGCGCCGTCGAGTCGGGTCACGCCGCCCGCCGCGCCGGCCGCATCCCCCGCCGCACCCACGCCGAGGCCTCGACCAGCTACGAGGGCCTCCCCGACCTCTCCTGACCGGCGCGGTCGAGGTTTTGATCGCTATCCAATGAAAACCTCGACCGCGCTCGTGGGCGACGCCCGTCTACCATGCGTCTCGCGCCCCTGTAGCTCAGTTGGTTAGAGCGGCGGCCTTTTAAGCCGCGCGGCGCGGGTTCGAATCCCGCCGGGGGCATACGGCAGCGAGCGGAGACACGGGGACCCTGGGCGCGCCCGGCGCCCGGCGCGACATCGAGCTGCTGCGGCCGCCCTGCGACGTCGAGGCCCAAGACGACTGGCGGCTGGAGCGGATCCGCGACGAGATCGAGCGCGGCTTCGACGCGCTGCGCGGCATCGAGGAGGGGGTCTCGATCTTCGGCTCCGCGCGAGTGCGCGAGGACGCTCCCTGGTACGAGCTCTGCCGCGAGACCGCGGCCTGCCTGACCCGGCACGGTTTCACCGTGATCACCGGCGGCGGTCCCGGCCTGATGGAGGCGGCCAACCGCGGCGCCTCCGAGGCGGGTGGCGCCTCGGTCGGCCTCAGCATCGATCTGCCGCGCGAGCAGCGGGTCAATCCCTACGTCAACCGGCGGCTCGACTTCCACTACTTCTTCGCCCGCAAGCTGATGTTCGTCCGCTACGCGCGCGCCTTCGTCATCTTCCCCGGCGGCTTCGGCACGATGGACGAGCTGTTCGAGAGCATCACCCTGATCCAGACCGAGCGGATCGAGCACTTCCCGACGATCCTCGTCGACAGCGAGCACTGGGCGCCGCTGCTGCGCTGGATCGACGCCGAGCTTGACGACCGCGACCTGATCGACCGCGCCGACATGCGCCTCCTCACCACCGCAGACACGCCCGAAGAGGTCTGCAACCACGTCCGCGCCGCCAGCGAGCGCCAGCGCCAACTGGTCTGAGGTCGCCCTAGTGCCTGAAATGCCGGTGCTTCGTGAACACCATCGGGATGCCCGCGGCGTCGCAGGCCTCGATCACCTCGGCGTCGCGTTTGGAGCCGCCGGGCTGGATCACGCAGTCGGCGCCGGCGTCGATCGCGGCCTGAGGCCCGTCGGCGAAGGGGAAGAAGGCGTCTGAGGCGACGGCGGAGCCGGCGAGCAGGGCGTCGGCCTCCTCACCGCGGGCGTCGCGGCACTTCTCGACCGCGAGGCGGACCGAGTCGACGCGGCTCATCTGGCCGGCGCCGATGCCGAGCGTCGCGCCGCCCTTGGCGATCACGATCGCGTTCGAGCGCACGTGGCGCACCACCGTCCAGGCGAAGAGCATGTCGTCCCACTGCTGCGCGCTCGGCTCGGTCTTCGTCACCGTCTCCATGATCTGTCGTGGCTCGGGGTCGCCGTCGCGGTCCTGGATCAGCAGGCCGCCGCGCACCCGCTTGACGTCGCGTTCGCTCGGGTCGGCCTGGCGGCGCTCCTCGTCGCAGAGGATGCGGATCGACTCCTTCTGCTGCAGCACCTCCAGCGCGCCGGCCTCGAAGGCCGGCGCCAGCAGAACCTCGACGAAGTTCTCGTGCAGCGCCTCGGCCAGCGGCACGCTGACCGGCCTGTTGATCGCGATCACGCTGCCGTAGGCGGAGACCGGGTCGCAGGCCAGCGCCTTGCGGTAGGCGTCGAGCGCGTCCTCGCCGACCGCCACGCCGCAGGGGTTGTTGTGCTTGACGATCGTGCAGGCGGGCGGCTCGAAGTCCTCGTTCAGCCGCCGCGCCGAGTCGAGGTCGAGCACGTTGTTGAAGGAGAGCGCCTTGCCGTGCAGCTTCGCCACCCCGGAGAGGATGTGGCTGCGCACGCCGACCTCCGAGTAGAGCGCCGCCCGCTGGTGCGGGTTCTCGCCGTAGGCGAGGTCGAGCTCCTTCTCGTAGGAGACCGTCAGGTGTTCGGGGAAGTCCTCGTAGGAGGCCGAGAACCAGCGGCTGATCGCGGCGTCGTAGCGGGCGACGTGGGTGAAGGCCTCGTTGGCGAGCCAGTGGCTGGTCGCCGCCGAGAGCTCGCCGCCCGTCTCCTCGAGCTCGGCCGAGACCGCGTCGTAGGCCTCCGGCTTGACGACCACGGCGACGCCCTCGTGGTTCTTCGCCGCGGCGCGCAGCATCGTCGGGCCGCCGATGTCGATGTTCTCGATCGCCACCCGCGGATCGACCTCGTGCGCGGCGACGGCCTGCTCGAAGGGGTAGAGGTTGACGCAGACCAGGTCGATCGGGTCGATCGCCTCGCGCTCCAGCGTCGCCATGTGCTCGGCGTCGTCGCGCCGCGCCAGCAGCGCCGCGTGCAGTCGCGGGTGCAGCGTCTTCACCCGCCCGTCGAGGATCTCCTCCTGGCCGGTGAACTCGGAGACGTCCGTGACCTCGAGCCCCGCCTCGCGCAGCGCCGCCGCGGTGCCGCCGGTGGAGAGGATCTCGACCCCGTGCCCGGCCAGCGTGCGCGCGAAGTCGGCGACGCCGGTCTTGTCGGAGACCGAGATCAGCGCCCGGCGCACCCGGATAGCGGCGCCGTCAAGTGCCAGCGCCTCGGGTCGGGTGTCTGCGGGAGCCTCACTCATCGGCGATGACGACGCTCGGGTCGTCGGCGTCGATCCTAACCGCGCCCCGCGCGATCATGCGGATCGCCTCCGGGTAGAGCTCGTGCTCGACCCCGTGGATCGCCTGCTCCAGCCGCGCCCGGTCGCGGTCGGCCGGCACCGGCACCTCGCGCTGCAGGATCGGCGGCCCGGTGTCGACCCCCTCGTCGACGAAGTGGACGGTCACCCCGGTCGTCTCGACCCCGGCGTCGAGCGCCTGCCCGATCGCGTCGAGCCCGGGGAAGGCCGGCAAGAGCGCCGGGTGGATGTTGATTATCCGGTTGCGGAATCGCTGGACGAAGGGCGCACTGAGGAGTTGCATGTAGCCGGCGAGCACGACCAGGTCGGCGCCGCGAGCCTCGATCCACTCGGCCATCGCAGTGTCCCGCGCGTCGCGTCCCGCGTACTCCTCGCGCGGGAAGACGCCGATCTCGATCCCGGCCGCCCGCGCCCGCTGCAGCGCCCGCGCGCCCGGCTTGTCGGACCCCACCCCGGCGACCTCGATCCCCTCGCACCCATGCAGCGCGTCGAGGATCGCCTGGAGGTTGCTCCCACTGCCAGAGGCAAGGACGACGAGCCGGAAGTCGCTCATCTCCGGGGCGCCGTAGAGGTTTTCGTCGGTATGCGAATCAAAGCTCTACGGCGGTCGGGCTATGGAGCCGCAGGGACGGTCTCGAGGGCGAATTTGCCGTTCGCATTCGCCTCGGTGGGGTCGCCCAGCGGGTAGCGGCCGGTGAAGCAGGCGTCGCAGTGGTCCTCGGCTCGCGTCCCGACCGCCTCGTAGACGCCGTCGATCGAGAGGTAGGCGAGCGAGTCGGCGCCGAGCTCGTCGGCGACCTCCTCGATTGTGCGCTCGTGGGCGATCATCTCCTCGCGGGTCGACATGTCGACGCCGTAGTGGCAGGGGTGGCGGATCGGCGGCGCCGAGATCCGCAGGTGCACCTCGCTCGCACCGGCGTCGCGCAGCATGCCGACGATCTGGCGCGTCGTGTTGCCGCGCACGATCGAGTCGTCGACGACGACCAGCCGCCTGCCGGCGACGATCTCCGGCAGCGGGTTGAACTTGAGCCGCAGGCCGCGCTTGCGCAGCTCCTGGCCGGGCTGGATGAAGGTGCGGGCGACGTAGCGGTTCTTGATCAGTCCGTCGTCGCGCGGCAGCCCCGAGGCGCGGGCCAGCCCCGCCGCCGCCGGGTTGCCGGAGTCGGGCACCCCGATCACCAGGTCGGCCTCCACCGGCGCCTCGCGCCAGAGGATCTCGCCCATCCGCCCGCGCACCTCCTGCAGCACCTTGCCCTCCAGGCGGCTGTCGGGCCGGGAGAAGTAGATGTGCTCGAAGACGCAGTGGGCGGGGCGCCCCGCCTTGACGATCTGGCGCGTGTCGAGGCCGCGCTCGGTCAGCGAGATCATCTCGCCCGGCCGCACTTCGCGCAGCAGCTCGGCGCCGACGATGTCGAAGGCGCAGCTCTCCGAGGCGACGACGAAGCGCTGCCCCAGCCGCCCCAGCGAGAGCGGCCGCACGCCGTGCGGGTCGCGGAAGGCGACGACCGCGTGCTTGGTCATCGCCACGGTCGAGTAGGCGCCCTGCAGCCGCGGCATCACCGCGGCCACGGCGTCCTCGACGAAGCGCCCCTCGTGCGAGGAGATCAGCGCCGCGATGATCTCCGAGTCCGAGGTGCCGCGGAAGGCGACGCCGTCCTCCTTCAGCTCGTTCCACAGCTCGACCGCGTTGGTCAGGTTGCCGTTGTGGGCGAGCGCCAGCTCGCGCCCGTCGTCGCGCCAGACCGGCTGCGCGTTCTCCCACGAGCCGCCGCCGGTGGTCGAGTAGCGCACGTGGCCGATCGCCATGTCGCCGGCCAGCGCCCGCAGCTTCTCCTCGTCGAAGACCTGTGAGACGAGGCCGGAGTCGCGCATCGTGGTGATGTGGCCGCCCTCGCAGGTGGCGATCCCGGCCGACTCCTGGCCGCGGTGCTGCAGCGCGTAGAGGCCGAAGTAGGCGAGTCGCGCGACGTCGTGGCCGGGCGCGTATACGCCGAACACCCCGCATTCCTCGCGCGGGCCATCGCGATCTATCGGCTGCCCTTGGGGCGGAGTCAAAGCGCGTGTTCCTCGCGTTGGAAAAGGACGTGACGCGCAGGCGGACTGCCTACCCCGGGAGGGTACCAACGCCCCCGGTTGCGGTCGCTCTCGATCCCCTGACCCACCCTCATCCGGGAGTCAGCGCCAGGTGGTGCTCTGTGCCGGGTGTGCGTTGCCCGATGCCCGATGCTGGGCTGACGGTGCGCGTCTTCGTCTCCTAAGGTCCGAGGGCGCCAATCGGAATGACGTGAACTCCATCCTCGCGCCTGTAGCCGTAACCGCTGCCGATGATCACACCGAGCGCGGCCGGTGGTCCGCATCTGCTGGTGTCGATCCGCTTGACGAACTTATGCAGGTTGGCCGCCCCCTCATCGATCCGGTTGAAGCCGAGCTTCACCTCGAAGGCCGCCCAGCGGCCGTCACGGGCTTCGACGATCGCATCGACCTCGAGCCCGTCGCTGTCGCGGTAATGGAGGACTTCCGCATCGGCGGCTTGCGCATAGATCCGCAAGTCGCGGATCGCCATCGACTCGAATAGGAGGCCAAGCAGACTGAGCTCTCGGACGAGCCGCTCGGGGCCGGTGCGCAGGGCGGCCACCGCCAGGGACGGGTCGACGAAATGAAGCTTGGGAGCTTTGCGCAGGGCGTACGTGGTTCGCAGGTGGACCCCCCAGGCCGGCTGCTCCTCGACGATTCTGAGCCGCCGCAACTCGTCGAGGTAGATGCTGGCAGTTGCGCGATCCAGTGGCTCTTCGGGGCCGCGCGTATCGCGGGCGAGTGTCGCGATTGAGGCCTGTGTGGAGACGTTGCGAGCGATGCTCCGGAGCAGTTGGCCGACCTTGTCCGGATTGCGACGGGGCCCGCCGGTGGCGCTCGCGTCGAGCCGCCTGATCTCCTCCAGGTAATCGCCTGCCGCCACCAAGGCCTGGTCCTTCTCCATGTCTACGAAGCCAGGCCATCCCCCCAGCGCGATCTCCTCCGCGATCTCGGGAATCGTCATCTTTGCCTGGGGGGATCCCTCTTTGTCTCCGTCCAGCAGCCGCCTCAAGGACATGCGGTTGGTGCTGCGCCCCTTCTCGAACAGGCTCATCGGGCGCATCCGTATTCGGGCAAGCCGACCTGCGCCGGAGTGGCGAGTGGCATCGTCAGCGGGGACGGCGGAGCCGGTGAGGATGAACTGCCCTGGCGCTCTCCGGTCGTCGATGGCTCGCCTCACGTGGTTCCAGATCGATGGCTCCAGCTGCCACTCGTCGAGCAAGCGCGGCGTCGGACCTTCGAGTATCGATCCTGGATCAAGAGCCGCCGCCCGCAAGCTGTCTTCATCGACGTCAAAGCGCACTTCGCTCGCTGCGAACCGTTGCGCGGTGACGGTCTTGCCGCATGCCTTTGGGCCTTCGACCACGACGCCACCCAATGCGGCAAGTTTCTGCTGCAGCTGTATGTCGATGATTCGCTCTAGATAAGCCAAATCCTGTGCCTAATCCCCAGATTACAAGGTTTTCAACAGGCAGTTTATAGGGATTTCAACCAGCAAAAAATAAGAAACTGAACCCGCAAAATATCAAGCTAGGCCGAGGGGCGGGATTTGGGGCCTGTGGCTAGAGCCGCTCGCCCAGCGAACGCCACGCCGCTTCGGCGTCGGCGAGGGGGAGGGAGAGGCTGCGGTCGCCGGCGGCGATCTCGATCTCCTCGCCGCCCACCTGACCCAGGTAGAGGACGGCGACGCCGTCGCTCGCCAGGGCCTCGAGCCGCGCGCGCTCGCCGCTGAGGACGAACCCGCCGGCGCCCTCGCCGAATAGCGCCTCCTCCGGGGTGCAGCCGCGCTCGCGCAGGTGCTGGAGGTCGACGCGGCAGCCCAGGCCGGCGCCGATCGCGCACTCGGCGAGCGCGCAGGCGAGGCCGCCGTCGCTGACGTCGTGGGCCGAGGCGAGCGCCCCGGCGCGGGCGGCGTCGCGCACCGCCGCGCAGGCCGCGGCGACGGCGGCGACGTCGGGCTGGGGGAGCCCAGGGCCGAGCTCGCCGCGCCGCTTCGCCAGCTCGCTGCCTTCGAGCGTCGGCTCGAAGGGGCCGAGGAGGCAGATCGCGTCGCCCGCGGCGGCGAAGGCGCTCGGCGCCGCCGCGTCCGCCCGGGGCAGCTCGCCGACCATGCCGACGACCGGGGTCGGGTAGATCGGGCCTTCCGGTCCCTCGTTGTAGAGCGAGACGTTGCCGCCGACCACCGGCACGCCGAGCGCCTCGCAGGCGTCGGCCAGCCCCTGCACCGAGCGGTCGAGCTGCCAGGCGGGCGTCGGCTTCTCCGGGTTGCCGAAGTTGAGGCAGTTGGTCAGGCCGAGCGGCTCGGCGCCGGCGCAGGCGAGGTTCTGGGCGCACTCGAGCACCGCCTCGACCGTGCCCGCGTAGGGGTCGCAGGCGACGCGCCGTCCGTTGCCGTCGATCGAGACCGCGATCGCCGTCTCCGCCTCGGGAATCGCCAGAACCGCCGCGTCGGCGCTCTCCGGCCGCCGCGCGGTGCGCGAGCCGACGATCGAGTCGTACTGCTCGAAGGCCCAGCGCTTCGAGGCGACGCTGGGGGTGGCGAGCAGGGCGAGCAGGGTCTCCGCCGCGCCCGCGCCCGCGCCGAGCGTCGCCCGGTTTCCGTAGACCCACCCCTCCGGCGCCTCCGGCTCGAGGTCATACAGCGGGCAGCCGTCGACCAGCGCCTCGACCGGCATCTCGCCGACGACGTCGGCGCCGCGCAGCACCCGCACCAGCCCGTGCTCGGCGACGGCGCCGATCTCCGCCGCCCCCGTCTGCCATTTCTCGCACACGGCGACGACCTCGGCGACCTTCGCCGGCTCGACCACCGCCAGCATCCGCTCCTGCGACTCGGAGACCATGATCTCGAACGGCTCCATGTCGGCCTCGCGCAGCGGCACCCTGGCGACGTCGATGTCGACGCCGACCCCGCCGGCCGAGGCCATCTCGCTCGCCGAGGAGGTCAGCCCGGCCGCGCCGAGGTCCTGCAGCGAGACCAGCAGCCCCCTCCCCAGCAGCTCCAGGCAGCACTCGAGCAGCTTCGACTCCTCGAACGGGTCGCCGATCTGCACCGTCGGCCGCTTCGCCGCGTCGCCCTCGCCGAGCTCGGCCGAGGCGAGCACCGAGGCGCCGCCGATCCCGTCGCGCCCGGTCGAGGCGCCCATCAGCACGATCGCGTTGCCGACCCCGGCCGCCGCGGCGCGCACCATCTCGTCGCGCTTCGCCAGGCCGACGCACATCGCGTTGACCAGGCAGTTGTGCTCGTAGGGCGCCTCGAAGCAGATCTCGCCGCCGACCGTGGGCACGCCGATCGAGTTGCCGTAGTGGCCGATGCCGCGCACCGCGCCGTCGAGCAGGTGGCGCGAGCGCAGCGAGTCGAGCTCGCCGAAGCGCAGCGAGTCGAGGATCGCGATCGGCCGCGCGCCGAGCGCGAAGACGTCGCGCAGGATGCCGCCGACGCCCGTCGCCGCGCCCTCGAACGGTTCGACCGCGCTCGGGTGGTTGTGCGACTCGACCTTGAAGGCGACCGCGTGGCCGCCGCCGACGTCGACCGCGCCGGCGTTCTCGCCCGGACCCATCACCACGCGCTCGCCCTCGGTCGGCAGCCGCCGCAGCAGCTTGCGCGAGTGCTTGTAGGCGCAGTGCTCGGACCACAGCAGGCTGAACATCGCCAGCTCGACCCCGTTCGGCTCGCGTCCCAGCTTCTGACAGATCAACTCGTACTCGGAGTCGGTCAGCCCGAGCTCGCGATGGCGGGAGGCCATCAACCGCCTCCTCCCGCCGCCCCGGGACGCGAAGCAGAGGAGGCGGCGGTTGGTTCCCCGCGTCCGGGGGCGGCGGGATTCATGCGAGGACTCCCGCAACCGACTCGAATACGCGCAATCCATCCGTCGACCCCGTCATCTCGTCGACGGCGTGCTCGGGGTGGGGCATCAGGCCGAGCACGTTGCCCGCCGCGTTGCGCACCCCGGCGATCTCGCGCGCCGAGCCGTTCGGGTTCTGCCCCGGCGCGTAGCGGAACGCCACCTGCCCGCTCGCCTCCAGCGCGTCGAGCGTCTCATCCGGCGCCCAGTACCGCCCTTCCCCGTGCTTCGCCGGGATCGAGAGCGTCTCGCCGGCGATGTTGCTGCTTTGTCCCCCCCCGGGCGGGGAAAATGCAGCAACTTCCAACTCCACCTGGCGGCAGACGAAGCGCATGCCCTCGTTGACCAGCAGGGCGCCGGGGAGGAGGCCGGCCTCGCAGAGGACCTGGAAGCCGTTGCAGATCCCCAGCACCGGGCCGCCCGCCGCGGCGAACTCGGCGACCGCCTCCATCGCCGGCGAGAAGCGGGCGATCGCCCCCGCCCGCAGGTAGTCGCCGTAGGAGAAGCCGCCCGGGACGACGACCGCGTCGACGTCGTCGAGGTCGCGGGTCTCGTGCCAGACCAGCCGCGCCTCGCCGCCCGCCAGCTCGCAGGCGCGCAGGGCGTCCCGCTCGTCGCAGGAGCCGGGGAACTGAAGCACCCCCCACCTCATGCCGCCCCCGGACGCGGGAACGAATCCCTATCCATATCTGACTCTTTAGGGATTCGTGGGAGCAGAGGAGGCGGCATTGATCATCTCGATCTCGAAGTCCTCGATCAGCGGGTTGGCGAGCAGCTTCTCGCACAGCTCCGGCAGCCGCGCCGGGTCCTCCGCCTCCAGCTCGACCATCCGCCCGACCCGCACGTGTCCGACCCCCTCGAAGCCGAGCGCCGGCAGCGCCCGCTCGACCGCCTTGCCCTGTGGGTCGAGGATCCCCTCCTTCGGGCGGATCAGGACCCTCGCTCTCGCCACTAGAAGCTGCGCTCCGTGATCCGCTCGTAGGCCTCGACGTACTTGGCCCGCGTCTGCTCGATCACGTCGGCCGGCAGCTCCGGCGCCGGCGGCTGCTTGTCCCAGCCGCTCGTCGTCGCCCAGTCGCGCACGTACTGCTTGTCGAAGGAGGGCTGCGTCGCGCCGGGCTCGTAGCGGTCGGCCGGCCAGAAGCGCGAGGAGTCGGGGGTCAGCACCTCGTCGCCGAGCACGATCTCGGCCCCGGCGTGGCGGCCGAACTCGAACTTCGTGTCGGCGAGGACGATGCCGCGCTCGGCGGCGTGCTCGGCGCCGCGCCGATACACGTCGATCGAGATCCGCCGCAGCTCCTCCATCAGCGCCCGGTCGCCGACGATCTCCGCCGCGCGGTCGAAGTCGACGTTCTCGTCGTGGTCGCCGATCTCGGCCTTCGTCGCCGGGGTGAAGATCGGCTCCGGCAGCCTGTCGGACTCGCGCAGCCCCGCCGGCAGCTCGATCCCGCAGACCGCGCCGCCCTCCCGGTATTCCTTCCAACCCGAGCCGGAGAGGTAGCCGCGCACGACGCACTCGACCGGGTACATCTCCAGCCGCCGCACCCGCATCGCCCGTTCGGCGACCTCCTCGGGCACGTCGCTGGAGAGGAAGTGGTTGGGGACGATGTCGCCGGTCAGCTCGAACCAGAATTCGGAGATCCGGTTGAGCACCTTGCCCTTGTCGGGGATCGGCGTCGGCATCACCACGTCGTAGATCGAGATCCGGTCCGAGGCGACCATCAGCAGGTCGTCGTCCCACTCGTAGATCTCGCGCACCTTGCCCGACGAATGAAGCTTCAAATCTGCGACGGCGGTAGCCACGGACGCGATGCTAGCTATCTCGCTGGCGGTAGACGTGTCTCGCGCGGGTGGCGCGGGATGAGGGGGTGTTCGGTCGATGAGACCGCTAACACCCTCGTCTCGCGACAGGACCCGCGCGCCACTACGCTTAAGCCTGTGCTGCCGCCGGAACCCAAGAGCTCTCCCCTTGTGCAGACCCTGCGCTGGAGCTTCCGGCCGCTGCCATTCATGCAGGAGTGCCGCGAGCGCCACGGCGACGCCTTCAGCGTCAGGTTCATGGGGTTCGAGCGGCCGATGGTGATGATCTCCGACCCGGCCGCGATCAAGGCCCTCTACACGGAGCGCGCGCACGGCCTGCCGCCCGGCCGCGAGGTCGTGCTGACGCCGATCGTCGGGCCGCACTCGGTGCTGGTGATCGAGGGCGCCGACCACCTCGCCCACCGCAAGTTGATGCTGCCCGCCTTCCACGGCGAGCGGATGCGCTCCTACGCGCCGCTGGTCGAGGAGATCGTCGGCGCGGAGATCGACTCCTGGCCGCTCGGCGAGCGCTTCGCCATCCATCCGCGCATGCAGGCGGTGACCCTGGAGGTGATCCTGCGCGTCGTCTTCGGCGTCGCCGAGGGACCGCGGCTGGAGCGCCTGCGCGTCGTCCTGACCGAGGTGCTGGAAGAGACCGCCTCGCCCTTCACCCAGCTGATCGGGCTCGCCGGCCGCCGCTTCGGCGGCCGCGGGCCGTGGGCGAGGTTCGAGGACAAGCTGCGCGCCGCCGACGAGCTGCTCTACGCGGAGATCGCCGAGCACCGCCGCCGCGAGGACCTCGCCGAGCGCGACGACATGCTCTCGCTGCTGATGCAGGCGCGCTTCGAGGACGGCTCGGAGATGAGCGACGAGGACCTGCGCGACCAGCTGATGACGCTGCTGCTCGCCGGCCACGAGACGACGGCGACGGCGCTCGCCTGGACCTTCGACCTGCTGCTCCGTCACCCGCGCGAGCTGGCGCGCCTGCGCGAGTCGCTCGAGGCTGGGGAGGACGAGTACCTGCGGGCGACGATCTCCGAGTCGCTGCGCCTGCGCCCGGTCGTGCCGCTCGCCGGACGGCGCCTCAACGCCGATCTGGAGGCCGGCGGCCTCAGCCTGCCCGCCGGCACCGACGTGACGCCGGCGATCTGGCTCGCCCACACCCGCGCCGAGAGCTACCCCGAGCCGTTCGCGTTTCGCCCCGAGCGCTTCCTCGAGGAGCCGCCCGACACCTACGCCTGGATCCCCTTCGGCGGCGGCATCCGCCGCTGCCTCGGCGCCGCCTTCGCCGAGTTCGAGATGCGGATCGTGCTGCGCGAGGTGCTCACCCGCTGCGAGCTGAGCAAGGCCGACCCCCGCCCCGAGCGCGTAGCCCGCCGCAACATCACCCTCTCCCCAAAAGCTGGAACCGAGGTGCTCCTGCACGATCGCCACCCCGCCCGGGAGCTCGTCCCGGTGTAGACGCCATCCCGGTAGGGGTGGAACGTCTTGTACCTTTTTGTCGACTGCCTTGGGCGTCAGCCGTACAACGAACCTTCAAAAAGGTTAAGTGGAACCCCTACCGGGATGGCGTCTTGGCAGCTGGATGTTCGCGAGCCCAGCGGGCGATCGTGCTCGAGCCCGAGATCACCTCGCCGTCGTCGAGCACCAGGATCGGCACCTCGTTGGTGCCGCTCAGCTTCTTGACCTCGGCTCGGTCCTCGTCGCGGCTGCCCCAGGTCCAGGGCATCATCCGGTAGCCGCCCACGGTCCGCAGCTCGTAGCTGTACCCCGCGGCGTCGAGCGCCTTGCCCGCCTTGGCGCACGGATGCGCGAACACCGGCCCGGTCTTCTTCTGCCCGCAGGTGTAGAGGATCACCGGCGCAGCCTATCCGTTCCGCTGCAGCGCTTCCAGGCGCTCGAAGATCTCGGGGACGTGGCCGAGGTAGGCGTCGTGGTCGAAGACCGCGTCGAGGTCGAGCTCGGGGGCGGCCTCGGCGAGCAGCTCGCGGAAGTGGGTGCCGCTGTCCCAGGCGCGCTGGGCGTTCTCCTGGACGACGCGGTAGGCGTCGTCGCGGCTGAGGCCCGACTCGACCAGGGCGGTGAGCGCGCGCTGGCTGAACAGGGCGCCGTGGGTCAGCTCGAGGTTCTGCTTCATGCGGTCGGCGCGGATCGTCATCTTCGCCGCCACCTTCGCCGCCAGGTCCTGCATGTAGTCGAGCCCGATCGTCGCGTCGGGCAGGATCACCCGCTCGGCGCCGGAGTGGGAGATGTCGCGCTCGTGCCAGAGCGCGACGTTCTCCAGGCCCGTCTGGGCGTAGCCGCGCAGCACGCGGGCGAGCCCGGTGATCCGCTCGGTGCGGATCGGGTTGCGCTTGTGCGGCATCGCCGAGGAGCCCTTCTGGCCGGCTCCGAACGGCTCCTCGACCTCGCGCACCTCGGTGCGCTGCAGGTTGCGCACCTCGGTCGCGAAGCGCTCCAGCCCGGCGCCGGCGACCGCGATCGCCGAGGTGAGCACGGCGTGGCGGTCGCGCGGCACGACCTGCGTGGCGACGTCCTCGCGCCGCAGCCCGAGCCGCTCCATCACCCGCGCCTCGACCGCAGGCGGCACCGAGGCGTAGGTGCCGACCGCGCCGGAGAGCTTGCCGAAGCGCAGCTGCTCGAAGGCCTCGGTGAGCCGGGTCAGGTTGCGGTCGGCCTCGAAGGCGAAGCCGGCGAGCCGCAGGCCGAAGGTGGTCGGCTCGGCGTGGACGCCGTGGGTGCGGCCGACGCAGAGCGTGTCGCGCTGCTCCAGCGCCCGCTCGACCAGCGCGTCGCGGTAGGCGCGCGCCGAGCCGAGCACGACCTCGCCGGCCTGGCGCAGCTGCACGGCGAGCGCCGTGTCGAGAACGTCGGAGGAGGTGAGGCCGTAGTGGACCCAGCGCCCGTGCTCGCCGACCGAGGCGGCGACCACGTCGACGAAGGCGGCGACGTCGTGGTCGGTCACCCTCTCCCGCTCGTTCACCGCCTCGACCGTGAACGCCGCGCCCGCCCGGCACGCTTCCGCAGCTTCCAAAGGCACGACGCCCTGTTCGGCCCAGGCCTCCGTAGCCGCCAACTCGACCTCGAGCCAGGTCTCCAGCTTGCGCTGCTGGGACCACACGTCGGCCATCTCCGCTCGCGTGTATCTGGGAATCAACCGACGCCTCCTCTCGGGCGGGTGGCGCGGGGTGGGGGTGGTGTCCCGCAGCGCGGAGTCTGCGGAGGGCGAGGCGACATCCCTGCGCGGGAACACATCCCTGTGCCCGGAGCAGAGCGCAGCGCAAGGGAGGCCACCCCCACCCCGCGACAGGACCCGCCCGCCGCAAGCATCACGCGTTGATTATCCGCGCCGCCAGCAGCCCGGCGTTTTTGGCGCCGTCGACGGCCACGCAGGCGACTGGCACGCCGGGCGGCATCTGCACCGCCGAGAGCAGCGCGTCGAGCCCGCCCAGGCTCTTGCCGAGGATCGGCACGCCGATCACCGGCAGGTCGGTGTGGGCGGCGGCGACGCCCGGCAGCGCCGCCGACATCCCGGCCCCGGCGATGATCGCCCGCAGCCCGCGCATGCGCGCGTTCTGGCAGTACTCGCGGACCAGCTCGGGGTCGCGGTGAGCGCTCATCACGCGCACCTCGTAGCGGATGCCGGCGTCGTGCAGGGCCGCGCCGGCCGGCTGCATCTTGGGCTTGTCGTTCTTCGAGCCCATGATGATCCCGACGTGGGGCTCGTCGACGTCGATCTCCTCGAAGGCCTCCTCCACGGCGGGCATCGTCGCCGGCCCGGACGGCTGCGGCTGCTCTGAGATCTCGCTCATCTCGATCCTCTCTGGGTCTGGGTGGTGGTCAACTGGGCACCCGCTCGACCGCGCGGGCGGCGATGTCGGAGCGGATCTGCATTCCGTCGAAGGCGATCCGGCCGGCCGCATCGTACGCGCGTGCGCGGGCGGCGGCGGGCGTCGGTCCGAGCGCGGTCACGTTCAGCACCCGCCCTCCGGCGGTGACGACCTCGCCGTCGCGCAGCGCCGTCCCGGCGTGCGTCACCTCGGCGAGCTCGGCGGCGGCGTCGAGGCCGTGGATGACGTCGCCCTTCGACGACGACTCGGGGTAGCCGGCCGAGGCGAGCACCAGGGTCACCGCCCAGTCCTCGGCGAACTCCGCCTCGACCCCGGCCAGCCCGCCCGGCTCGCGCGACGCCTGGCAGAGCCCGAGCAGGTCCGAGCGCAGCCGCGGCAGCACCGCCTGCGTCTCGGGGTCGCCGAAGCGGGCGTTGAACTCGAGCACCTTCGGTCCCGCCGGGCCGACCATCAGGCCCGCGTACAGCACCCCGTGGAAGGGGGCGCCGCGCCGCGCCATCTCGGCGACGACCGGCCGGTGCACCGCGTCGACGATCCCCTCTACCTCGGCCGGGCCGAAGCCGGGCACCGGCGAGTAGCTGCCCATGCCGCCGGTGTTCGGCCCCTCGTCGCCGTCGAAGATCCGCTTGTAGTCCTGGGCGGGCGCCAGCGGGACGACGTTCTCGCCGTCGCAGAGCGCCAGCAGCGAGAGCTCTTCGCCCTCGAGGAACTCCTCCAGCACTACCGTCGTCGCGCCGAAGCGGCGCTCGCCGAAGAAGACCTCGACCGCCGCCCGCGCCTCGCCTTCATCGGCGCAGACGATCACGCCCTTGCCGGCCGCCAGGCCGTCGGCCTTGAGAACGAGGGGGTAGGGGGCGCGCGCCAGCTCGGCCAGCGCCTGCTCGCGGCCGCGCAGCAGGACGTGCGCGGCGGTCGGCACCCCCGCCGCCTCCATCACCTGCTTGGCGAAGGCCTTCGAGCCCTCCAACTCGGCGGCCGCGGCGCGCGGCCCGAAGGCGGCGATCCCGGCCTCCTCCAGCGCGTCGACCAGCCCGGCGACCAGCGGCGCCTCGGGCCCGATCGCGACCAGGTTCACCCTCCGCTCGCGGGCCGCGGCGACGATCGTCTCGACGTTCCCGGCGCCGACCTCCGGCAGACATTCCGCGTCGGCGACGATCCCGGCGTTGCCCGGCGCGCAGAGCAGCTCCGGCGCCCGCGGCGAGCGCGCCAGCGCCCGCACCATCGCGTGCTCGCGACCGCCTCCGCCTACGACCAGGACCCTCAAGCTAAGCCGCCCCCGGACGCGGGAGCGAATGCCCCTCCATATCCGCATCTTTCGACATTCGCGGGAGCAGAGGAGGCGGCGCTTTACAGCGAGTCGGAGAGCTCGTCCGCGGGCATCGCGGCCAGGGTCTGGCTGGTCATCGTCCCGCGCGAGCCGAGCTCGACCGAGACCTTGGCCATCGTCTTCTCGTCCGGCGCCTCAACGATCGTCACGAAGTCGTACTGGCCGAGCGTCGCGTACTGCGCCTTCACCTTGGCGCCGATCTGTTCGACCTCCTTGTTCACCTCCGCGACCCGCGCGGGGTTGTTCTTCAACGTCCGCACGCCCTCGGCGGTCAGGTTGGTCAACATCACATAAGTAGGCATCAAGTCCTCCTGGAAGGTCTGGACCAAGCTCACGACAAAGGTACTGCTTCTAAACAAAGGAGGAAGGCTTCGTCGTCCGGCACCCGGTCGCGTGGGAGAGTGCCTGTGGAGCTTCTTGCGAACCACGCCGAGGGAGGCGGGGGTGCCCCTCCCAAAAAGCTGCAGAAACCACGCCTGAACCCTTGTTCGCAAGCCAGCTGCGCGACGGTTTTTTGGGAGGGGCACCCCCGCCTCCCGCCGAGCGAGGGTCTTCTTGGGAGGGGCCTCCCGGCCCTCCCCCTCAATACCCGGTCGGGTGCCGGACGACGAAGCCTTCCGGATACGGCGGCTCGATGTGCCAGCGTGGCCCCGTCCCCGAGGCGTCGCCGACGGTGTCCCAGCGCAGGCCGGCGATCTCCGCGTAGGTGTGGGTGGGGCTGGCGTAGATCGTGATCCAGCGGCCCGGCCCCGGCTCGCCGTAGCGCTCCAGTTCGCCCGAGGTCAGCGGCCGGTCGAGCAGCCCGGCTCCGTACAGGGCGAAGCTGACCGCGCCCGAGCAGTCGTAGCCGGGCGAGATCCAGGAGCCGTGGCCGCCGCCCCAGATGTAGGGGGTGGTGGAGATCGAGTTGGCCGCCGCGATCGCCGCCTTGACCGCCGGCGGCGCGCCACGCGGGGCGCTCGCCAGGTTGCCGGCGAGGATCGCCGTCGGCCCGGCCGTTTCCAGCCCGGCGGGCAGCGGCGCGATCTTCCATTCGACGTAGGAGACCTTGCACTTGCCGCGCAGCCGCGCCGCCTCCTGGAGCACCTCCTGCACGTACCACTCGGCGTGGTTGTGGGTGAAGAGGCCGGCGCCGAGGCTCTTGCGCGACCAGATCAGCCGCGCCAGCGTGGCCGCCGAGTCGGCCGGGCTGGCGTGGCGGATGCGGCCGTCTTCGTTGCCGTCGACCGCGTAGCGCCTCCACTCGTCCGGTTGGAGCCCGAGCGGGCCCGCGTGCCGCAGTTCGCGCTTCGTCATCCCGCGGCCGAAGTTCGACTCCAGCCGGGCGACGGCGGCCAGCGCCCAGACCCCGCGGCGGCCGAGTTCGTAGCGCCCCGCGGCGTCCTCGAAGGCCCGCATGTACGCCGCCGGGATGCGCTTGCGCCAGCGCTTCGCCGGTTCGCACTCGAGCACCGGCAGCTGCGGTTCGAGCAGCCCGGCGCCGTCGAGCGCTTCGCCGCCGACGTCGCCCGCGTAGCAGGCGGCGTCGGCGAGCACCTCGGCGACGTACCAGCCGGCGTGGTTGTAGGCGAAGATCGCGCCGTAGGTGTCGGTCGGCATGCCGGCGGCGTGCAGGTAGTTCGCCGCGGCGAAGATCGCGTCTTCGGCGTCGTAGGGGTCGGCTTTGCCGTCGCCGTTGGCGTCGACCCCGTAGGTCGCCCAGGTCGAGGGCATGAACTGCATCCAGCCTTCGGCGCCGGCCGAGGAGACGTTGAGGTTGGTCCCGAACGCCGTCTCCACGGCGTTGATCCCGGCGAGGATCGCCGCTCCCTGCGGCCCCAGCGCGTAGGCGCTCGCCGCCCGCTGGTAGATCGGCGCCAGCGCCGGCGGCACCCCCGAGGCGGCGCAGGTCGAGCTCGGCGTCGAGGGGATCACGAGGCTCGCGCTCGGCGGCGCCGCCGGAGAATCCGTCGCCGGTTCCGACGGCGCGGTCGACTGTTCGACTTCCGGTGCGCCTTCCGGCCGCGCCGTCGTGCCGCCGGTCTCCGCCGGCTGCCCGCGTTCGTCTTCGCCCTTCGATTCGAGCGACGGCGCGACGAGCGTGTCGCCGCGCTGCACCGCGGGCGCTTCTTCGGGTTCGTCGGCGACGGCGGCCCCGACCCCGGTCGCCCAGAGGACGACCGCGGCGAGCGCCGGCAGCGCGGCCCGACTCAGCCGAGCACTTGGACGACGCGCCATTCGCCGGCCTTTTCCTTTCGCAGGGTGATCCGCAGCTCGCTGGTCGCGCCCACCCGCAGCAGCGAGACGCTGACCGTGTACTGGCGGCCGAAGCGCGGGCCGGGCACGAGGTTGAGCACCTTCGCCTTCGGCACCCTGCCGTTCGAGGGCAGGCGCGGCGGCCGTTCCTCCAGCGCTTCGGCGAGCCGCTCGGTCGCCGTTTCGCCGAACACGGTCTTCGCCCGCTCGGTCTTCCTGCCGATCTCGTAGAAGACGAAGGCCTCGGCGAAGCGCCGCGCCGTCCGCATCGCCACCGGGCCGGCGGGAGCCGGCTTGCCGGTCGCCGAGGCGGTGGCGGCGGCTTCGCCTTCACCGCCGGCGTCCGCGGCGGCGGTCGGGCGCGCTTCCGCGGGGCCGCCGCTCGCGGCGGCCGGATCCGAGCCCGAGCCCTTGCCGCCGGCATCGGCGCCTTTCGGGCTTCCCTCGGCGCTCTTCGCGCCCCCGCCGCCGCCGAAGTGGGGGCGCACGCCCTGCAGTGTCGGGCCCTGCTGCTCGGCCGCCTGCGGCCGCGGCTCGCTCGGCGGGACGATCGCGACGCGGGCCGGCCTGGCGACGCGCTCGCGCGGCGCGCCGCCGCCGCCGGGCAGGATCAGCACGGCGACCAGGATCGCGGCGAGGCCGACCGCGACCAGCCCCGCCGCGGCGCCGAGCCGGCGCCCCGGCGGCCGCACGCCGGCGAGGCGTCGCTGCAGCGGCCACAGCGCCCGCCGCTCGACCGTCCACGCGATTCGCTCGAACGGCCAGAGGGCGGCGCCGGCGGTGCCGGCGGCCGCGCGGCCGGCAGCGGAGGCCAGGCGCCTGGCCCGCCCTTCCGGATCGCCGTTGATCTGCCGTCGTCGTCTCAACATCTGTTTGAAGCCCACGCAGAGCTTATGTCGGAATCCACTCCCAAACCCTGAAGTCCCGCTAGCTGGATTGCGTATCCCAGATAACCGGTCCAGTGGTGCTTAGCAGCGGTCCATGAGCGGCGGGTAAAGCAGTTGTGTAGTTAACGAGCAGTGGTGTATCATGCAGAAGTGCTCGTAAAGCCGAAATCGATGATCGATCGCGACCTCGAATGGTCGGCGCTCGACCGCTTCTGCGAGCGGGGCCAGCGCCTGGCGATCGTCTATGGCCCGCGCCGCGTCGGCAAGTCGTTCCTGCTCGATGCCGTCTGCGGCGCCGCCGGTGGGCGTCGCTACCAGGCCATCACCGGCGTCGCCGCGACCCAGCTCGCCGACTTCGGCTGTGAGCTGGGTCAGTGGCTTGGCGCCGGTCCGCTCAGCATCGACGGCTGGGCAGACGCCCTCGAACGCCTCGCCAGAGTCGACCTGCCCTGCGTCGCGCTGGACGAGCTCCCCTACCTGACCGAGGTCACCCCGGAGCTGCCGAGCCTTCTGCAGCGCTACGTCGACGCGGCCGAGGGCCCGGCGCTCATCCTCTCCGGCAGCGCGCTCTCGGTGATGAGCGACCTGGTCGAGGCGCGGGCGCCGCTCTACGGTCGCGCGTCCGCGGTCGTCGTCCCGACTCCGCTGGCCGGCCCCGACCTCGCGACGCTCTGGGGGTCAGGCAATCCACTCGCCACGCTGTGGGTCGACGCCGCCCTCGGCGGCCTGCCGGGCTACCGGCCACTGGTCGAGCCGCCCGGCGCCGACCGCGACGGATGGATGGTCGAGGAGGTGCTGGCGCCCGGATCGCCGCTGCTCGACGCGGCGGAAGCGGACCTCGCGAACGTCCCCGAGCTGCCGGCGCTGCGCGGCGTCTACCGTGCGATCCTCGCCGCGATCGCGGGCGGCGACCGCAGCTTCGGCGCGATCTCCCGGGTGGCGGGACTGCCCTCCGGCGCGCTGAGCCGCCCGCTCGCCACGCTCCAGCGCGCCGGTCTGGTGGAGCGGGTCCCGGACCCGCTGCGCTCGCGACGCGACCGCTACGAGCTGGCCGATCCCCATCTGCGCCTCTGGCTTTCGATCGTCGCGCCGAATCGCTCGCGTCTCCAGGCGGGCGCCGCCCCTGAGATATGGAAGCGGGTCGGCACGACGACCTGGCCCTCGCAGGTGCTCGGCCCACGCTGGGAGGCGGTCGTGCGCGCGCACCTCGCCCAGACCGGCGAGCGATTCGGTGGGGTCGACTCGGTTGGGGTGACGACTGTCTCCGACCGTTCTCGCCGCCAGAGCCATGAGCTCGATCTGGTGGCGATGCGCGACAACCGGATCGTGGCGCTCGGTGAGGCGAAGCTGCGCAGGCTGGGTGCCTCCGATCTCGACCGCCTCGTTCGTGTCAGAAAGCTCCTTGACGCCCCCGAGGCCAAGCTGGTTCTCGCTTCCGCCACGGAGATCGATTCCAGCCACCCTGAAGTGATCGCCGTGGAACCCGGAGACGTCTACGGCTAGGCCGCTGCCGCCGCCGGTTCCCCGGCCCGCTCGAAGGCCAGCTCGCCGTCGGCGGCGTCGACGCGGACCACGTCGCCGTCGCTGAACTCGCCCTCGAGGATCTTCAGCGCCAGCTTGTCGACGAGCTGCTTCTGCACGACGCGCTTCAGCGGCCGGGCGCCGTAGGTCGGGTCGTAGCCGAGGTTGCCGAGCAGCGTGCGGGCGTCGTCGGTCAGCTCGACCTCGATCCCGCGCTCGCGCACGCGGCCGGCGAGCTGCTCGACCTGCAGCTCGACGATCCGGCCGATGTCGTCCTTGGAGAGCCGGTGGAAGATCACCGTGTCGTCGATCCGGTTGAGGAACTCGGGCTTGAAGGTCCCGGCCAGCACCTCTTCGATCTGCTCGCGGATCTTCTCGTCGACCGACTCGCCGACGATCCGGTCGCTGCCGACGTTGGAGGTCATGATCAGGACCGTGTTGGTGAAGCTCACCGTGCGGCCCTGGCCGTCGGTCAGCCGGCCGTCGTCCATCAGCTGCAGCAGCGTGTTGAAGACGTCGGGGTGCGCCTTCTCGATCTCGTCGAGCAGCACCACCGCGTAGGGGCGGCGCCGCACCGCCTCGGTCAGCTGGCCGCCCTCCTCGTAGCCGACGTAGCCGGGCGGCGCGCCGATCAGCCGCGCCACCGTGTGCTTCTCCATGTACTCGGACATGTCGAGGCGGACGATCGCCTGCTCGGAGTCGAACATGAACTCGGCCAGCGCCTTCGCCAGCTCGGTCTTGCCGACCCCGGTCGGGCCGAGGAAGAGGAAGGAGCCGATCGGCCGGTTCGGGTCGGCGAGCCCGGCGCGCGAGCGGCGCAGCGCGTTGGAGACCGCGGCGATCGCCTCGTCCTGGCCGATCACCCGCTCGTGCAGCCGCTGCTCCATCTGGATCAGCTTCTCGACCTCGCCCTCCATCAGGCGGCTGACCGGGATCCCGGTCCATTTGGCGACGACCTCGGCGACGTCCTCCTCGGTCACCTCGTCGGCCAGCATCGAGCCGTGCTCGGAGTGCAGCGCGGCGAGCCGCTCCTCGCCCTCGGCGACGGTCTTCTCCAGCTCCGGGATCTCGCCGTAGCGCAGCTTCGCGGCGCCCTCGAGGTCGCCGTCGCGCTCGGCCCGCCCGGCCGCCCGCCCGGCCTCCTCGAGCCGCACCTTGGCGTCCTTGATCTCCTCGATCGCGTCCTTCTCGTTCTGCCAGCGCGCCTTCATCTCGCCCGAGCTCTCGCGCAGCTCGGCCAGCTCGGCCTCGAGCGCCTCCAGCCGCGCCTTCGAGGCCTCGTCGCTCTCCTTCTTCAGCGCCTCGCGCTCGATCTCGAGCTGCTGGGTGCGGCGCTCGACCTCGTCGATCTCGGTCGGCATCGAGTCGATCTCGATCTTCAGCCGCGAGGCCGCCTCGTCGATCAGGTCGATCGCCTTGTCGGGCAGGAAGCGGTCGGCGATGTAGCGCTCGGAGAGGGTCGCGGCGGCGACCACGGCCGAGTCGGCGATGCGCACCCCGTGGTGGACTTCGTAGCGCTCCTTGAGCCCGCGCAGGATCGCGATCGTGTCGCCGATGTCGGGCTCGCCGACGAGCACCGGCTGGAAGCGCCGCTCCAGCGCCGCGTCTTTCTCGATGTGCTTGCGGTACTCGTCGAGCGTCGTCGCGCCGACCGCGCGCAGCTCGCCCCGCGCCAGCATCGGCTTCAAGAGGTTGGCCGCGTCGACCGCCCCTTCGGCGGCGCCGGCGCCGACGATCGTGTGCAGCTCGTCGAGGAAGAGGACGATCTGGCCCTCGGCCTCCTGCACCTCCGAGAGCACGGCTTTCAGCCGCTCCTCGAACTCGCCGCGGTATTTGGAGCCGGCCAGCAGCGAGCCGATGTCGAGCGCGATCACGCGCCGGTCGCGCAGGCTCTCCGGCACGTCGCCGCTGACGATCCGCTGCGCCAGACCCTCGACGATCGCCGTCTTGCCGACGCCGGGGTCGCCGATCAGGACCGGGTTGTTCTTGGTCCGGCGCGAGAGCACCTGGATCACGCGGCGGATCTCCTCGTCGCGCCCGATCACCGGGTCGAGCTTGCCGCTCTCCGCCTCGGCGGTCAGGTCGCGGCCGAATTTCTCCAGCGCCTGCGCGGTCGTCTCCGGCTCGGGGGTGGTGACCCGCTGCGGGCGCACTTCGCCGATCGCCTTCTCCAGCGCCGTCGCGTCGGGCAGCAGCTCGGCGACGCCCGAGCCCTTCTCGGTCAGCGCCAGCAGGACGTGGTCGGTCGAGATGTACTCGTCGCCGAGCTTGCCCATCTCGCGCTCCGCCCCCTGCAGCACCGCGAGGAAGGCGGAGGAGGGGCGGACGTCGGGCTGCTCGTCGCCGCTCAGCTTCGGCAGCGCTTCGATCGCGTCGTTCGCGCCCGTCCCGACCGTCGCAGGCTGGACGCCGGTCTTCTGCAGGATCGGCGCGACGAGGCCGTCGTCCTGCTGGACCAGGGCGAGCAGCAGGTGGGGGGGCGCGACCTCGGGGTTGCGCCGCTGGGCGGCGAGCTGCTGCGCCGCGGCGACGGCCTCCTGCGACTTGACGGTGAAGCGGTCGGGTTGCATCAGAGTCCTTTCCTTGCCATCCGGCGTTCGAGCTCGGCGGCGTGGTGGCGCATCCGCTCGAGCTTGGCCTTCATCCTCTCGACCTCGGCTTCCATCTCCAGCACGATCTCGACCCCGGCCAGGTTGAGGCCGGCGGAGGTGAGGCGCTGGATGTGGCGCAGCCGCTCGACATCGCGCTGCGAGTACAGGCGCGTGTTCTTCGCCGAGCGTTGCGGCTCGATCAGCCCGCGCGCCTCGTACATGCGCAGCGTCTGCGGGTGCATCTCGGCCAGCTCGGCGGCGACCGAGATCATGAACACCCCCCGCGCGTCGTCGACCGACCGGCTGGTCGCAACCACTCGCCGCCCCCTCACCGCCCCACCCCTCGCGGTCGCCATTTCATTCGGATAGCGGAAGAAATGACGACCGCGGTGCGCCGGCCGGTCCGCCCGCCCCCTCGCGGTCGCCAATTCATCCGGTATGCGGTTGAAATGACGACCGCGGTCATTGGGTGGCCTTTCGGAGGAGGTCGGCGCGGGGGTCGGCGCCGTTCATGGACTCGGCGAGGTCGTCGACGATCTTGCGCTGCTCGTCGTTCAGCTCTTTCGGCAGCTCGATCTCCAGCCGGTAGCGGATGTCGCCGCGGCCCCCGCCGCGCGGCTTCGGCGCTCCCTCGCCGCGCAGCCGCTGGATCGTGCCGTGCTTGGACCCGGGCGCGATCTTGATCTTCTTCGTGCCGTCGAGCGTCGGCACCTCGATCGTGCCGCCGCGCAGCGCCTCGGTGACGCCGATCGGCACCGTCACCTCGAGGTTGCCGTCGTCGAGCCGCCTGAACACGGGGGAGGGGAGGACGCGGGCGACGACGTAGAGGTCGCCGGGCGGGCCGCCGCTCGGGCTCGCTTCGCCCTTGCCGGCGATCTTGATCCGCGAGCCGTTCCTGACCCCGGCGGGGATCTTCGCCTTCAGCGTCTTGCCGCCGGCGCCGGGGACGCGCACCTCGGTGCCCTCGATCGACTGCTTGAAGCTCAGCGGGACTTCGGTCTCCAGGTCGGCGCCGCGCTGCGGCCGCGGCGCTCGCCTCCCGCCACCACCACCGCCGAACATCGAGGAGAAGATCTCGCCGAGGTCGCCGAGGTCGACGAAGCCGCCCTGGCCGGCCGGTCCGGCGGTGAACGGGCCGTAACCGCCGCCGGGCCCCGGCCCGCCGCCGCCGAACATGCCGCCGCCCGAGTCGTACTCCTCGCGCTTCTGCGGGTCCGAGAGCGTGTCGTAGGCGCCCTGGACCTGCTTGAACTTCTCCTCCGCCGCGGCGTCGTCGGGGTTGCGATCCGGGTGGTACTTGCGCGCCAGCTTGCGGTACGCCTTCTTGATCTCCTCGTCGGAGGCGCCTTTCGAGACGCCCAGCACCTTGTAGAGGTCGTCCGCCAAGCGGTCCTCCTACTCCGCCACCACGACGCGCGCCGGGCGCACGAGTTGATCCTCAACCCGAATGCCCTTCTGCATGGTCTCGACGACCATGCCGGCCTCGGTGCCATCTACTTGGATCTTCTGCAGGGCCTCATGCAGCTGGGGATCGAACTTCTCCCCAGCAGGATCAATCGACTCGATCCCGGCTCGTACCAGGGTCTCCCTCATTCCCTTGTAGACGAGCAGGACACCGTGAGCGAACCCATCTCCCACATCAGCGTTGTTTGGGTCGACCCCTTCTGAAGCCAGGGCGCGTTCGAGGTTTTCGGTGGCGTCGATCAGCGCCTCTGCAACCGAGGCCTTGCCTCGTATCGACGCTGCCTGGACTTCCGCCGCCATTCGCTTCCGGTAGTTCTCAAAATCAGCTTTAGTCCGTTTGGCGAGGTCGAGGTAATCGTCGCGCTCCTTGAGTAGCGCGTCGAGATCGTGCTCGACGTCATCAAGCGCCTGGGCGTCAGCCTGCGAGGCAGACCCTGCCGCCTCCCCGGACTCCCCTCCCGCGGGTGGCGTGGGGGAGGGGGGGGTCGAGGACGGACCGTGGCCCGCCCGCAGCGCCCCCCCCTCCCCCGCGACAGGACCCGCGGGCCGGGACTCCTCGGTCCCTTTCTCGTCCCGCGCTTCGTCCGGCCTCACGACTCGTCGCCCTCGTCGACGACCTCGGCCTCGACCACTTCCTCCTCGTCGCCGCCGGAGCCCTCGCCGGCGCCGTCCTCCGACGCCGCCTGCGCCTGCTCCTGCGCCGCCGCGTAGATCTGCTCCGACACCTTGGTCATCGCCGCGGTCAGCGCCTCGGTCTTCGACTCGATCTCCTCTTTGCTCTCGCCGCCGAGCGCCTCGCGCAGCTCCTTGATCGCCGCGTCGATCTCCTCCTTGTTCGAGGAGTCGATCTTGTCGCCCAGCTCCTCGACCTGTTTCTCGGACTGGTAGGCGGCGTTCTCGCCGACGTTGCGCGCTTCCGCGAGCTCGCGCTGGCGCTTGTCGTCCTCGGCGTGCGACTCGGCGTCGGAGACCATCTGCTGGATCTCCTCGTCGGAGAGCCCGGAGCCCGATTTGATCTCGATCTTCTGCTCTTTCTCGGTGCCGAGGTCCTTCGCGGCGACGTGGATGATGCCGTTGGCGTCGATGTCGAAGGTGACCTCGATCTGCGGCAGGCCACGCGGCGCCGGCGGGATCCCCGTCAGCTGGAACTTGCCGAGGCTCTTGTTGCCGCCGGCCATCTCGCGCTCGCCCTGCAGCACGTGGATCTCGACCGAGGGCTGGTTGTCCTCGGCGGTCGAGAAGACCTCCGACTTCTTCGTCGGGATCGTCGTGTTGCGCTCGATCAGCTTCGTCATCACGCCGCCTTTGGTCTCGATCCCGAGCGTCAGCGGGGTGACGTCGAGCAGCAGCACGTCCTTCACCTCGCCGCCCAGCACGCCGGCCTGGATCGCGGCGCCGACGGCGACGACCTCGTCCGGGTTGACGCCCTGGTGCGGGTCCTTGCCGGTCAGCTCCTTGACCTTGTCGCGCACCGCCGGCATCCGGCTCATCCCGCCGACGAGGACGACGTGGTCGATCGAGGCGTCGGCGTCGGCCAGCGCCTGTTTCACCGGGCCGACGATGCGGTCCAGCAGGTCGCCGGTCAGCTCGTTCAGCTTCGAGCGGCTGAGCTTCATGTCGAGGTGCTTCGGCTGCCCCTCGACCGCGGTGATGAAGGGCAGGTTGATCTGCGTGTCCTGCGCCGAGGAGAGCTCGATCTTCGCCTTCTCCGCCGCCTCGTAGAGGCGCTGCAGCGAGTTCTTGTCAGCGGCGAGGTCGACGCCCTGGTCCTTCTTGAACTCGGCGACGAGCCACTCGACGATCGCTTTGTCCCAGTTGTCGCCGCCGAGGTGGTTGTCGCCGGCGGTCGCCTTCACCTCGAACACGCCGTCGCCGATTTCGAGCACGGAGACGTCGAAGGTGCCGCCGCCGAGGTCGAAGACGAGGATCGTGTGGTCGGCCTCCTCCTTCTCCAGCCCGTAGGCGAGCGAGGCCGCGGTCGGCTCGTTGATGATCCGCTTGACGTCGAGCCCGGCGATCTTGCCGGCGTCCTTGGTCGCCTGCCGCTGGTCGTCGTTGAAGTAGGCGGGGACGGTGATCACCGCGCTGTCGACGGATTCGCCGAGCTTCGCTTCGGCGTCGGTCTTCAGCTTCTGCAGGATCATCGCGCTGATCTCCGGCGGGCTGTACTGCTTGCCGCGCACGTCGACGCGCACGTCGCCGTTGGGGCCGGCCTCGACCGCGTAGGGGACGATCGTCTCCTCCTCTTTGACTTCGGCCTCCTTGCGGCCCATGAAGCGCTTGATCGAGAAGATCGTGTTCTCGGGGTTCATCACCGCCTGCCGTTTGGCGACGGTGCCGACGAGGCGGTCGCCGGAGTCGGCGAAGGCGACGACGGAGGGGGTGGTGCGGCCGCCCTCCGAGTTCTCGAGCACGGTCGGCTCGCCGCCCTCCATCACCGCCACGCATGAGTTCGTCGTGCCCAGGTCGATTCCGATCGTCTTGCCCACCTAAATACCTCCGAAGTCCAGGGATTTGTCGTTGACTGGCCGAGAGCCGCCGTGCGGACTCTTAAAATCTAAGTCGCAGTGTGGCAGATTTGCAGCGGATGTCAAATCGATCTGCGTATATTGGTTTCGGGCACCGTGACGGCGGGGACCGGACCGGGGGAGGCGCCTCGACCATTACGGAATGAGGAGGAAACCTTGAATCACGCTCACCCACCGGCCCGCCGGGCCTGGTTGCCGGCGCTCGTCGCGGCGTTCGCGCTGGCCCTGTTGCCGGCGACGGCGTCCGCCCACGGCCACCACCACGACCACGGTCACCATGGCAAAGGCCACCACGGCAAGCGCCACCATGGCCACCGTCATCACGGACACCACGGACATGGTCACCACCGCCACCACGGCAAGCGCAAGCTCGATCTCACGGTGATGACGCAGAACATGTATCTGGGCTCCAGCCTCAACCCGGTGCTGGAAGCGAAAACCGGCGAAGAATTCGTTGAAGCCGTCGCCCAGATCTACGCGACCGTCCAGTACACGAACTTCCCGGCGCGCGCGCAGGCGATCGCGAACGAGATCCAGGCGAAGGCTCCCGACCTGGTCGGCCTTCAGGAGGTCACCAAGTGGACGACCGAAGGCCTCAACCCGCCTCCCGGCTACGACTTCCTCGCCATCCTCGAAGCCGCGCTCGCGGAACGCGGCCTGCACTACACGGCCGCGGCGATCTCGCACAACGCGAACATCGGCCCGGCGCCGCTCGTGGTGTCTGAAAAAGTCTGCCCCGTGCTCGAAGGCCCGAAATTCACCTGCGGCGTGACGCTCGAAGATCGCGACGTGATCCTCGTCAACGACGACACGCCGGGACTGGCCTGGAGCAACCCGCAAAGCGGGCGCTACAGCGCTCAGCAGACGATCGAACTGCCGGACGGCCCGCAGTCGTTCGATCGCGGCTGGGCCAGCATCGACGCGACGCTGAAGGGCCGGCCGTTCCACTTCGTCGACACCCATCTCGAAACCGAGGAATCGCCGCTCGTGCAGGAAGAACAGGCGGCTGAGTTCCTCGCCGGCCCGGGCGGCGGCGAAACGGTCGTCGCCACCGGCGACTTCAACTCGGCGGCGGACGGCTCGACGACCGGCTCCTACGCGCTGCTCACCGGGCCCCACCAGTTCCGTGACGCCTGGAACGAGGGCCCGCTCGGAGCCGGCTGGTCATGCTGCCAGGAGTCGAACACCCCGCCGCTCGCGCCGGGGGCGCTGAACAACCCGGTCTCGACGCTGCACAGCCGGATCGACCTGATCCTCAGCCGCGGCGCCGCCCGCTCCAACGGGCACGAAGCGGAACTGATCGGCGACACCCCGTTCCAGGCGGAACCCCCGCTCTGGCCCTCCGACCACGCGGGCGTCGTAGCCACCCTGCACCTCCCATAACACCAGCCCCACCCGCCGGTGGGTCGCCGCGACGGCCCACCGGCGGTGAACGTAAGAAGGCGGTCCCGGCAGGGGTGGAACGTCTTGTACCTTTTCGTCGAGGGCTTGCGGCGCCAGCTCAACCCCTCTTCACCGAAAAGGTTAAGTGGAACCCCTGCCGGGACCGCCTTCCGCTAACCCTCCCCAGCAGTAGCGGCGACGAAGGCGGCGATTTCCTTCGCCTGCGCTTCGTTGACGATCCCGGCGGGCATGCGGCCGGGGGTGGTGCTGCTGTCGACGCCGTTTTCGACCGCGTTGAGCACGCGGCCTTCGGTCGCTTCGATCGTCGCTTCCGCGTTCGGCCCTTCGGGCGGCCCGGCGGGGGCGAGCAGTTCGTCGAGATCGGGGGCGAAGTTGCCGTCGGTGCCGGCGGCGTAGAGCGTGTGGCAGGTGCCGCAGTTGATCTCGAAGAGGTGCTTGCCCCCCTGCAGGCTCGCCGGCACCGAGGCTTCCGCGACTTCGTCGCCGTCGGCGTTGAAGACCAGCCAGGGGATCAGCGCCGCCAGGACGACGACCAGCGCGGCGAAGGAGATGAAGACTTTCTTGCTCATCACATCGCCTCGCGCTTCGCTCGCTGCACGAGGAACCAGATATGCACGTCTGCTCGCTCCGCGCTCATTGCGCCGGGCATACTAACCGCGCTCGCGGTGGGCGTGAGCCCTGGCCCACGGGCACATGCGGCGCAGCGCGCACTCGCCGCAGCGCGGCTTCGGGCGGCAGACCTCGCGCCCGTGCCGGATCAGGTTCATGTGCAGCTCGTAGGCGTCCTCGGGCGGAACGATCGCCAGCATCTCGTCGTGGGCGCGCTCGAACGAGGCCCTTTCCGGGAACAGGCCGAGCTGGCCGCCGACCCGGTGGATGTGCACGTCGACCGGGATCTCCGGGATGCCCCAGGTGAAGATCAGCACGCAGGCAGCCGTTTTGCGCCCGACGCCGGGCAGCGAGAGCAGGAACTCGAGCGACTCCTCGCGCGGCGCGTCCCGCGTCCAGTCGAGGTCCGGGTGCTCGCCGAGCCGCTCGAGGATCGCCTGGATCCGCGGTGCCTTCTGCCGCGCCAGCCCGCCCGGCCTGATCGCCTCCTCGAGCTCGGCGACCGGCGCGTCGCGCACCTCCCCCCAGCTCGGGTAGCGCTCGCGCAGCCGCGCGAACGAGCGGTCGCGGTTGCGGTCGTTGGTGTGCTGGGAGAGCACCGTCTTCACCAGCTCGGCGATCGGCTCCCCGTGCGGCTCGTTGACCGGCCGCCCGTACATCTCCCTCAGGCGATCACGTATCGCCCTGACCCGAGCTTTCCGTGGCTTCCTCCAAGTGCTCATCCGGGCCGGACCCTAACCGCGCAAGAGGGACGGGGCGCCCCTCTCACGGAAACTCAAGAAACCCGGCCTGGACCCTGAACCACAATCCAGCTGCGCGACGGTTTCCGGGAGAGGGGTGCCCCGTCCCTCTGATGCCGTTAACGCACGGATTACAATTGGACGATGTCTCGTGCCTTTGCCGCGATCGGCTCCCGCCTGCCGCAGGGCTGGGGCGATTTTGGGCGCCAGATCGCGATCCTGGTCGGCGTCGACGTCGCCTATGAGCTGGTCCGCGGCATCGCCGACGGCCAGCGCTCGGAGGCGATCGCCCACGGCCAGGCGATCATCGACCTCGAGCGCTCGACCCACACGCTGTTCGAACCCTCGCTGCAGGCCTTCTTCCTGCCCGCCCACTGGCTGATCGACCTCGCCAACCAGGTCTATCTCAACGCCCAGTTCTCGATCGCCCTCGGCTTCCTCGTCTGGCTCTACCTCTTCCGCAACGAGTCCTACTACTTCGTCCGCAACATGTTCGTCGTCGCGATGGGCCTCGCCCTGGTCGGCTACACGCTCTACCCGACGGCGCCGCCGCGGATGTTCCCCGAGCACGGCTACGTCGACACGATCGTCGACTTCTCCAACGTCAACCACGACTCGACCCTGGCGAAGATCTTCATCAACCCCTACGCGGCGGTGCCGAGCATGCACTGCGCCTTCGCGCTGATGATCGGCGGCACCGGCTACAGGGTCTGCCGCCACTGGGCCCCGAAAGCCTTCTGGGCCGCCTGGCCGATCGTGATCGCCTGGGTCGTGATCGTCACCGCCAACCACTACTGGTTCGACGTCGCCCTCGGCTGGGGCGTCGCCCTCACCGCGGCTCTCACCGCCCAGTGGCTGCTCGCCCGGGCCAGGCCCCACGCCTGGGCCTGGCGCACCAATTCGCCGCAAGAGGCCGAGGTTTAGGGCCATCCCGGTAGGGGTGGAACGTCTTGTACCTTTTCGTTGAGCGCTCGCGGCGACAGCCCAACCCCTCTCCACCGGAAAGGTTAGGTGGAACCCCTACCGGGATTGCCCCGTCTCCCGTCCGATCGTCTAGCCTCACGCCGATGGATTCGTCGGCCCCGCCGAGGGCCCCGAGCGGTCGCCGCAACGGCCAGGAGCTGCGCGCCTACGCGCGCGATCGGCTGATCGAGTCGCGGCTGACCCCGAACGCGATCTCGATCGCCGGCCTGGTCGGCAACCTGATCGCCGCCGTCCTCGTCACCCAGCGACTCTTCTTCCTCGCCGGCGTCGCCTTCGTGCTCGGCTCGGTGATGGACACGCTCGACGGGCGCTACTCGCGCATGTCGGGCAAGGGGACGCTGTTCGGCGCCTTCCTCGACTCGACCCTGGACCGGATCGAGGAGGGGATCGTGCTCGCCGCGGTCGCCGGCTACTTCGCCGCGACCGGCGACGATTTCGCCGCCGCGATGTGCGTCGTCGCCGTGCTCGGCTCGCTGATGGTCTCCTATACGCGGGCGCGCGCGGAGGCGCTCGGGGTCGAGTGCAAGGTCGGGTTGGCGACGCGTCCCGTGCGGGTAGTCATACTCTCGGTCGGCTTGGTCTTCGCCAAGGGCGCCGGGCTCGGCGGTTTCGAGCTCCTGGCCCCGGCGGTCTACGTGATCGCGGCGCTGACCATCGTCACCACGATCCAGCGCGTGTGGCACGTCAAGAAACAGCTATCGAAGGAGTCCGCGGAGCCGCCGGGCCTGTAACCGGGCGCGCCCTCGGGTTTGCTTTGCCAGTCAGCCAGATCGAGAGAGGACTTGGGGTTCATGAGTGAGAGCAACGGAGCAAGCGGCAACGGCGCCGCCCGCACGGACGAGAAGGTCCGCGTCGCGATAGTCGGCGTCGGCAACTGCGCCAACTCCTTCATCCAGGGGGTCCAGTACTACAAGGACGCCGACCCGGCCGACGAAGTGCCGGGCCTGATGCACGTCGACCTCGGCGGCTACCACGTCCGCGACGTCGAGTTCGTCGCCGCCTTCGACATCGACTCCGAGAAGGTCGGCAAGGACCTCTCCGAGGCGATCTGGTCGGGTCAGAACAACACGATCAAGTTCGCCGAGGTGCCCGAGCTCGGGGTCAAGGTCGAGCGCGGGATGACCCTCGACGGGCTGGGCAAGTACCTGAAGGAGAAGATCACCAAAGCGCCGGGCGAGACGGCGGACGTCGTCGGCATCCTCGAAGAGACCAGGGCCGACGTGCTGGTCTGCTACCTGCCGGTCGGCTCCGAGGACGCGACCAAGTGGTACGTCGAGCAGGCGCTGAAGGCGGGCGTCGGCTTCGTCAACTGCCTGCCGGTCTTCATCGCCCGCGAGAACTACTGGGACAAGCGCTTCGAGGAGGCGGGCCTGCCGATCATCGGCGACGACATCAAGTCCCAGGTCGGGGCGACGATCGTCCACCGCCAGCTGGCGCGCCTCTTCCACGACCGCGGCGTGCGCATGGAGCGCACCTCGCAGCTCAACGTCGGCGGCAACATGGACTTCTACAACATGCTCGAGCGCGAGCGGCTCGACTCGAAGAAGATCTCGAAGACCAACGCGGTCACCTCGATCATGGGCCATGAGCTGCCCGCCGAGGACGTCCACGTCGGCCCCTCGGACTACGTCGCCTGGTTGACCGACCGCAAGTGGGCGCACATCCGGCTCGAGGGCAAAGCCTTCGGCGACGTGCCGCTCAACGTCGAGCTGAAGCTCGAGGTCTGGGACTCGCCGAACTCGGCCGGCGTCGTGATCGACGCCGTGCGGATCCTCAAGCTGGCGCTTAACGACGGCGTCGCCGGGCAGCTCGACGGGCCGTCCAGCTACCTGATGAAGTCGCCGCACAGCCAGCGGCCCGACGACGAGGCGCGCGAGCGGACCGAGGAGTTCATCGCCGCGCACGCGCGCGGCAGGGCGCCGGCGCCGGGCGAGGCGAAGGTCTCGGCGGGCTGACGCGCCGTCCCGAGCCGTGCCCGGCGAAGCGCTCTCGATAGCCCAGGTCACGCCCCACCGCCGGGCCACGGCCAACCGGGTGACGGAGTTCGCCGGGCGCGTCTCCGAGGAGCTGGAGCGGCGTGGCCACCGGGTGCTGCGGCTGCACGCGGGCGAGGCGAGCAAGCGGCGCCTGGCCGCCGAGCCGCCCGACGTCGTGCACGTGCACGAGCCGTTCGCGCCGAGCGCCTCCTCGGCGGCGCTGCGCCACTCGCACTCGCTCAACGTCGCCACCTTCCACCGCCCGCAGGAGCGGCTCTTCTCGACCCAGGTGGCGCGGCCGCTGGTCGAGGTCTTCTTCGGCCGGCTCGACGCGCGCACGGTCGCGGCGCCGGCGACCGGCGAGCTGCTGGAGCGCTACTTCCCCGGCTCCTACGAGCTGGTCGAGCCGGCGGGGGAGGGGCGCGGCTGGGACGCCGTCGCCGAGCAGCTGGAAGCGATCTACCGCCGCCTGCTGGCGCGCCGCCACGACCCCGAGGGCGACCCGGAGGTGCGGGAGCGGATCGCCGCCCGGCCGCTGGTCGAGGTCGACCTGCACATGCACACCGACCACTCGCCGGACTGCGCGACGCCGGTCGAGGTGCTGCTGGAGACGGCGCGCGACCGCGGCCTCGGGGCGATCGCGATCACCGACCACAACGAGGTCTCGGGCGCGCTGGAGGCGCGGCGGATCGCCGAGGGGATGGACGGGCTGAAGGTGATCGTCGCCGAGGAGGTGAAGACCGCCGAGCAGGGCGAGGTGATCGGCCTCTTCCTCGAGCAGAGGATTCCCAAGGGGATGACGATGGCGGAGACGATCGCCGCGATCCGCGAGCAGGGCGGGCTGGTCTACGTGCCGCACCCGTTCGACCGCTTCCACTCGGTGCCCGACTACGAGCACCTGCTCGACATCGTCGAGGAGATCGACATCCTCGAGGTCTTCAACCCGCGCGTCGCGCTGACCTCGTTCAACGAGGAGGCCGAGCGCTTCGCCCGCAAGTACCGGATCGTCCCCGGGGCGGGCTCCGACAGCCACGTAGCGCAGGGGCTGGGCAGCGTGCGGCAGCGGATCCACGACTTCGACGGGCCGGCCGAGTTCCTCGAGGCGATGCGCGACGCCGACATCACCCGCAAGCACAAGAACCTCGTCTACGTGCAGGCGCTGAAGCTGCTGCAGACGACCGGGCGGCCGAAGGCGGCGAAGCGCAGCGTGCCCGACGCGAAGCCGGTGCGCGGCGGCCGGCCGCGGGGCAAGCGGCGCTCGCCGGCGGACCGGGCGAGCAAGGGTTGATGCAGGAGGCGCGGGCGAGAGGAAGCGCGGGCGAGCCGTCAAAGAGATCGGCGACCGTGCCGGCGACCGACGACGAGATCAGAGAGAAGTACCTCGAGCGGGCGATCCGCGAGCTCAACCACCTGACCCACGAGCTGCAGGACTGCCCGCACTGCCCGCGCGGCAAGCTGATGCCGGTGCTCGGCTCCGGCCACCCGCAGGCCGACGTCTTCATGGTCAAGCACGCGCCGGGGGTCGCCGAGATCGAAGAGGGCGTCGCCTTCTACGGCCGGGCCGGCAACGCGCTGATGAAAAGCTTCAAGCGGCTGGGGATCGACCCGCTGGTCGTCTACGGCACGCTCTGCGTCAAGTGCCCGATCGCCGAGCCCGACCTGGCGGCCGAGGAGTGCGTCCGCCGCCTGGTCACCGAGCTGGCCGTGGTGCAGCCGAAGATCGTCGTCGTGATGGGCGAGCCGGCGCTGCGCACGCTCAACGGCCTGCGCGTGCCGCTGGCCCGCGAGGTCGAGCCGCGCGAGGGCGAGGTCCAGGCCTTCACCCCGACGATCGACGCCCTCTACACCCCCGACATCGACGAATCGCTCGACGAAGAGGGCGCCAAGCAGCGCTTCTGGCGCTCGTTCAGGGTCCTGGGCGACTGGTACGAGGACCTACCGCCGTACTGAGCGGGCGCCGCTCGCATCCGCATCCGTGGATGACGCGCCTGCGGCCGCCACTCGATATCCCGCACCAACCCTCCGCGCGGTCGCCATTTCACTCGTCCGCCGACTGAAATGACGACCGCCCTTCCGCGATGAGCCCAACCCCTGAGTCGCGGTAATCATTTCCACCAAATAGCGGCAGAAATGACTACCGCGACCGGGGGGAGGGGGAGAGATGACCGTGCTCTGCTCTTGGAGACCCATGATGGTCGCGCGGCAGGGGCTCGAGTCGGAGGTCGTAGCGTCGCAGAGACGCGGCGGCAGACACACCGGATTGGCGAAGCTCGCGAAGGCTCAGCACGGGGTTGTTTCAATTCGCCAGCTCGTCGGCCCACTTGAATATTCCGAATCCGCAGTTGCTCGCGGCGTTGCAGCCGGTCATCTGCACAGGCTCTACCAAGGCGTCTACGCTGTGGGTCACACGAACCTCTCTCGGCTCGGCCAAGCTCTCGCGGCGGTGCTCGCCTGCGGCCCCGACGCCCTGCTCAGCCATGGGTCAGCCGCTTGGCTCTGGGAGATCTCACTCCGAGGTCCGGCTCCCTTCCATGTCACCGGGCCGATCCGTCGCCGGCCGAAACCCCCGATCAGAGTGCATCACTCTCAGATTCTTCGCCCTTCCGACAGGGCGCTGATCGACAACATCCCGGTCACGGCACTGCCGCGAACGCTGCTCGATCTCGCGAGCGGCCCCCGGAATCAGCTCGAGCGTGCGCTCCAGCTCTCGGAGCAGAAGGGCGTCTTCGACCTGATCCCTGTTGAGGGGCTTCTATCTCGCGCCGGTGGCCACCCGGGTGTGCGCCGGCTCCGCCGTGCCGTCGACATCTTCCGGCCGCGCGGCGTCCTGCGGTCGCAATTCGAGCGGCGCTTTCTCGACGCCATAGAGGCATCCGGCCTGGCAACGCCCACGACCAACGTGTTCGTCGCCGGATACGAGCTGGATATGTATTGGCCTGCGGAGCGGTTTGCGGTCGAACTCGACTTCTTCGAGACCCACGGCACGCGCGTGTCGTTCGAGAACGACCGGCTGCGACAGGAGGAGCTCAAGCTGAGCGGCATCGAGATGATCAGAGTCACCGGTCCCCGCTTCGACAGGGAACCCAGACAGGTGATCGATTCCGTTTCGCGTCTACTGGAGTTGCGGCGGCGAGAGCTTTCATCCCCATCGGCCCGGTAGTCATCTCAGTCGCCAAGCGGTTGAAATGACTACCGCGATGGCTGGGGTTTGTGGAGGGATGTGCTGAGAAGGCCGACGAGAGCGTCAGGGCGCGGCGGCTTCGGCCACGGCGGTCATCGAGTCGACCTTGGCGCTGGCGAGGCCGCGGACCACGACGGTGTCGAGAGCGGTGTAGGCGTTGAGGCGTTTCTGGGCTTCGTCGCGGTCGGCCACCGCGACGCCGACGCTGCCCTCGGGCTCTTCGAGGCGGTCGAAGTGGTTGCGGTAGCCGGCGTGCAGGTCGCGGTAGAAGGACTCCTCCTTGGCGAGGCGGTCGGCGGCGTCGGCGCCGACGGCGGTGCGGACGTAGCCGAAGACCGGCGGGCACTCGCGGCCGGCCTCCTTCGCGCCGGCTTCGACCTGGTTGCGGGCGCGGGCGGCGAACTCCGGCGTCATCCAGTTGAAGAAGGCGCCGTCGAACTCCGCGCCGGCGAGCGCGCACATCTTCGGGCCCATCGCCGCGAGGACGAGGCGGACGCCGGGCAGCGCCTCACGCAGCTCCGGCAGCATCTCGCGCATCCGCGTGAGCGGCTTCTTGGAGAAGCCGGCGCCGACTCCGAGCCAGAGCTTCGAGCGGTCGAGGCCGAGCCGCTCTACGTCCGCGGCGATCTCCTGCGGCGATTGCCGGTCGAGCGCTATGACCGCCACCCCGAGGTCGAGCTCCGGCGCCGCGGCCGCAAACTCGGCAAGCGTCTCCAGACCCTTCGCGCCCGGATGGTCGTTCGACCACACCGAGTCGTAGCCCAGCTCGGCGCAGGACGCCGCCAGCGGCCGCGCCACCTCCGGGTCGAGCCCGGCAGCGACTCCGAATCCCCGTGCCATCAGGCGCCTCCCCTGTCGAATTCCGCCACGCACTCGATGTGCGGGGTCTGGGGGAACATGTCGACCGGTTTCACGCGGCGCAGGGTATAGCCCGCCTCGACCAGCTGCGCCGCGTTGGGCGCCAGCGTGGTCGGGTTGCAGGAGACGTAGACGATCCGCCTCGCCTCGCACTCGAGCACGCGGCGGACGATCTTCTGCGAGAGGCCGGCGCGGGGCGGGTCGAGCAGGATGACGTCGGGCCTGCCGGCCCGCTCGACCAGCGGCCGCACGCCGGTGCGCGTGCTGCCCGCCACGAAGCGGGCGTTCTCGACCCCGTTCAGCTCGGCGTTGCGCTCGGCGTCGGCGATCGCCTCGGGGACGAGCTCCAGCCCCCAGACCTCGCCCGCCCGCGCCGCCATCGTCAGCCCGATCGTGCCGATCCCGCAGTAGAGGTCGAACAGCCGCTCGCCGCCGCTCAGGCCGGCGTACTCGGCGGCGACCGCGTAGAGGCGCTCGGCCATCTCCGTGTTGGTCTGGAAGAAGGCGTTGTGCGACATCTCGAATTCGAGGCCGCAGAGCCGCTCGCGCAGGCGCTCGGAGCCGAGCACCCCTGTCGGCCCCTCGCCGCCGCCCGAGCCGTCCTCGACCACGGTGTGCAGGTCGACCGGCGGCTTGGGGATGCGCTTCGGTGTGGTGACGAGGCGGGTCTGGATCTGCCCGGTCCGCCGCCCTTCGCGCACCGCGAGGTTGCAGAGGACGCCGGTCCCGGCGCGCCGGTCGTAGGGGGCGACGCCCTGCTCGCGCGCCCACTCGCGCACCGCGTTGCGGGCGGCGTTGCCGCGCTCGGAGGCGAGCAGGCAGTCCTCGACCCCGACCACCAGGTCCCAGCGCCCGCTGGCGTGGAAGCCGAGCAGCGCCCCGTGCTCGCCCGGGCCGAAGGAGTATTCGAGTTTGTTGCGGTAGCGCCACCGTTCCTGCGCCGGCTCGATCTGCTCCAGCTCGAAGCCGTCGAGATCGCCGATCCGCCGCAGCGCCTCGTCCACCTGTTTGCGCTTCTCGACCAGCTGGCGCTCGTAGTCGAGCCCCTGCCAGGGGGCCCCGGGGCAGGGCTCGCCTTCGTGCTCGCAGCGGTCGGCGACGCGGTCGGCGCCGGGCCGCAGCAGCTCGACCGCGCGCGCCTCGGCGAAGCGCTTCTTCGGCTTGGTGACCTCGGCGCGGACGCGGTCGCCGGGCAGGCCCCCGGCGACGAAGACGACGTAGCCGTCGACGCGGGCGACGCCGCGCCCGCCGAAGGCGAGCGAGTCGACCTCGACCTCGAGGCGCTCGCCTTTGCGCGGACGCGCCGCCGTCGGCGCCACTACCGCAGTTTTTTGCGCGCGTGCCGCGCCGCCTGCGTCGCCTGTTTGCGCACCGGGGCGGTGCGGCCGCCGACCTCTTTGCGCGCCTGCTTGACCAGCCGTTCGAGCTCTTTCAGCAGGCCGTCGGTCTGCCGCCGGCCGCGTTTGACCAGGTCGCTGACCATCTTCTCGGCGTCGCCGCGGGTCATCCGGCCGCGCTTGACCGCATCGTCGACAACCTCCTGCAGGCGGTCGCGGCTCAGCGTGACGCTGTCTTCGAGGCTGGTGCGGAACTGCTCGACGCTCTTGTCGAGCCCGGTCGCGCCGCCGCGCCCCGAGCCTTTTTTCGCCGCTTTCGCTTTGCCTTTCGCTTTCGCTTTGGGTTTGGCTTTGGCTTTCGATTTCGATTTCGATTTCGGCGGCGATTTGCGAGCGGAAGCTTTTTTGGCCCCGGATTTCGTCGCTTTCGGTTTTTTCGCTGCTTTGCCGGAAGACTGTTTTTTCGCGGCCATGCTCTGGTGCCTCCTGTCTCGCTGGATGGACTGGTGCAAAGACTCCGGTGACTATTTCACTACCGTCAGCCGCATAATGCAAAACGCGCTTCGACGGGGGCGTGGTCGGAGAGTCGCAGGGCGAGCCCGCCCTCGGACAGCTCGCGCCGCTCGGGCGGCCAGGCGCACGGTGGCTCGATCGTCTCCAGGCCGCGCGTGAGGATGTGGTCGATCGCCTCCGGCGCGGTCGGGGCGGCGAGCCCGAAGCGCTCGCGCAGTCGCTCGAACGCGGCCGGCGTCTCGGCGGGGCGCAGGTTGAGGTCGCCGCCGAAGACCAGCGGCGCGTCGCCCGCCCACTCCGCCGCCGCCTCGGTCGCCCGCAGCACGTCGTCCGTCGCCATCCGCGGCCGGTCGTTGGTCGCGTGCAGGTTGGCGACGCAGAGCTGGGCGGCGTGGTTCTCGGCCCCGGGAGGGGGTCCGCCGAGGTCGATCCGCGTGAAGGCCATCGCGCGCCGCTCCGGTCGCCCGCTGTGGATCTCCAGCTCGCGCCGCTCAACGATCCCCCAGCTCATTCCATCGCGAGGTTCCTCTCGGTCCCTAGGCGCGAATAGGGAACCGCGCACGAGGGTGAGGTTCGAGCCGCCCTCGGCGGCGGCGAGCAGGTCGGGGTTCTGGGCGGCGAAGTGGGCGCGCAGGGGGCCGAGCGTGTTGCGCGAGGTGAGCGCGCCGTGCGGCTCGGCCCCGCAGGCGGCGGCGAGCGGCCGCCACCAGCGCGGCGGGCACTCCTGCAGCAGGGCGACGTCCCACGCCGCGGCGGCCAGCAGCGCCGCGAACTCGTCGAGCAGCTCGCGGTTGACCTGGACGTGGGTCGCGCCCCGCTCGCTCGTCCCCAGCAGGCGCGAGCGCCAGGTGAAGAGCGCCGGGTCGGGCGGGAAGTCGCGGCCGTGGAAGACGTTCCAGGAGAGGACGGTCAGCTGCACGGGACGTAGTATCCGTCGCCGTGAACGTGGAGCGAGGGAACGTCCATATCCGATTCTTCGTGACTGAGCGGAACCTGAACACTTGATGCCGAAGCGGGACTTCCTCACCGGCGAAGAGCTCGGCGCCTTCGAGCTCTCCACGCTGCTCGACCTGGCGGCCGAGCTGAAATCGGCGCGCGGCGTTCGGCGCTCGTCGGGCTCAGGCCGACAAACAGCGAACGGGGGCGACCTCGCCGGCCGCAGCGTCGGCCTCGTCTTCGTCAAGCCCTCGACCCGGACGCGGATCTCCTTCGAGGTCGGCGTCGCCGAGCTGGGGGCGACGCCGGTGGTCCTGCGCGGCGACGAAATGCAGCTCTCGCGCGGCGAGTCGCCCGGCGACACCGGCCGGGTGCTCTCGCGCTACCTCGACGCGATCGTGATCCGCTCCGGCTCGCATGAGGACGTCGCCGAGCTGGCGAAGGCCGCCGAGGTCCCCGTGGTCAACGCGCTGACGCCCCTGCACCACCCCTGCCAGGCGCTGGCCGACCTGCAGACCCTGCGCGAGCGGCGCGGCGACCTGCACGGGCTGCGGCTCGCCTACGTCGGCGACGGCAACAACGTCGCCCGCTCGCTGGCGATCGCCTGCGAGCTCGCCGGGGTCGAGCTGGTCGTCGCCGCGCCCGACGGCTACCAGCTCGAGCAGGGCCACGGGGCGAAGCTGACCGACGACCCGCGCGACGCGGCCGCCGGCGCCGACGCGATCTACACCGACGTCTGGGTCAGCATGGGCGACGAGGCGGAGGCCGAGCGCCGACGCGCCGACCTGACGCCCTACCGCGTCGACGCCGACCTGCTCGGCGCCGCCGCCGAGGACGCGATCGTCCTGCACTGCCTGCCCGCGCACCCGGGTGACGAGATCGCCGCCGACGTCCTCTACGGGCCGCGCTCCGCCGTCTGGGACCAGGCGGAGAACCGCCTGCACGCGCAGAAGGCGCTGCTGCTGACGCTGCTGGCGGGGTAGCGGTGTACCCGGAGCTACAGCTCGGCCCGCTGACCCTGCAGACCTTCGGCATCGCCTTCGCGCTCGCCTTCCTCGCCGCCGGGGCGCTGGTCGGCAAGCGGCTCAAGGAGCTCGGCAAGCCGGTCGACTGGGCGTATGAGATCGGCTTCTCGGCGCTGGTCGGCGGCGTCGTCGGCTCGCGCGTCTATTTCGTCGTCCAGAACTACGACAGCGTCAGGGAAGACCTGCTGGGGAGCCTGTTCGGCGGCTCGGGCCTGGTCTGGTACGGCGGCGCGATCGGCGGCGCCCTGGCGGTGCTCGCCTGGGCTTGGTACCGCGACTTCCTCAGGCTGACGCTGCTCGACATCGCGGCGCCGGCGCTGGCGCTGGGCTACGCGATCGGCCGGATCGGCTGTCAGCTCTCCGGTGACGGCGACTACGGCAAGCCCTGGAACGGGCCGTGGGCGATGTCCTACCCGGACGGGACCGTGCCGACCGACCGCGCCGTCCACCCGACGCCGATCTACGAGACGCTGGCGATGGGGCTCGGCGCCTGGATCCTCTGGCAGCTGCGCGACCGCTTCCGCGCCGGCGTGCTGTTCGCGATCTACCTGGTCTATGCCGGCGCCGAGCGCTTCCTGGTCGAGTTCATCCGCCGCAACGACCATGTCGTCGCGGGGCTCACCGCCGCCCAGCTGGAGAGCCTTGCAATGATGTTCGTCGGCCTGGGCTGGCTGTACCTGGTGCGGCAGCGACACGGAACCCTGTCTCGCTCCGCCGCTGGTAACGTTGCACAAAATCTTTCGAGCTAACTAGGAGGGCGAGCGGAGTGGACGCAGTGGGGACCGGCGGCGGAGGTGTTGCGGGCGCCGTCACGGTCGGCGAGCTGCTCGAGCGGGCCGAGGCGACGATCGCGGCGGCCGGATGCGAGGAGCCGCGCGCCGACGCCGAGGCGATCGTCGCCGACGCGCTGGGCGTCGGCGACGAGGAGCTCTCGCGCGACGGCGCGGGGGAGGCCTCGCCCGAGGCGGTCGCCGCGGTCGAGGCGGCGGCGGCGCGCCGCGCCGAGCACGAGCCGCTCGCCTACGTGCTCGGCCGGGCGCCCTTCCGCGCGCTGGAGATCCGCGTCGACCCGCGCGTGCTCTGGCCGCGGCGCGAGACCGAGCTGCTGGTCGAGGTTGGGACCGGGCTGCCCGAGGGCGCGCGCGTGCACGAGGTCGGCACCGGCTCCGGCGCGATCGCCCTGGCGCTGATCTCGGAGCGGCCCGACCTGCGCGTCACCGCCTCGGACCTCTCGCCGGAGGCGGCGGAAGCGGCGCGCGAGAACGCCGCCCGGCTCGGGCTCGAGCTCGAGGTCACCGTCGCCGAGGGCCTGCCAGAGGGGCTGGAGGGCGTCGACATGGTGATCGCCAACCTCCCCTACGTCACCGACGAGACGATCTCCGACCGGGCGCCGGAGATCCGGCGCGAGCCGCGGATCGCCGTCACCGGCGCCTGCGGCGCCGACGGCCTCGGCGTGATCCGCGGCCTGATCGCCGAAACGCCGAGCGGCTGGACGCTGGCGATGGAGCACGACACGCACCACGGCGAGGCGATGCGCGAGATGCTGCGCGACGCGCGGACCCTGACCGACCACATGGGCGGCGAGCGCGTCACCGTCGGCGTCGCTCCCTGAGCGCGACTTTCGCGATCGGCTATACGGTTGGGCCATGGCCGACTCGACCACGCGCGCCGAACCCGCGGCCGGCGACACCGAGGCCCAGCGCCTCGCGAAGGCCGAACGCCTGCGGGCGGAAGGGATCGACCCGTATCCGTTCTCGTTTCCGGATCGCGACTCGATCGAGGACGTCCTCGCGGCGCACGACCCCGCCGAGCTGGGGGAGGGCGAGCACCCGGAGCACGCCTGCCGGATCGCCGGACGCGTCGTCGGCGAGCGCGGCCACGGCAAGACGCTCTTCCTCGACGTTCGCGACCTGACCGGGACGATCCAGGCCTACGCGCGGGTCGACGCGCTCGGCCGGGAGGCCTTCGAGCGGATCGAGGACCTCGACATCGGCGACCTCGTCGGCGTCGACGGCCACCTGCACGTGACCAAGCGTGGCCAGCTCGCGGTGGCGGTGCGCGAGTGCGTGCTGCTGGCGAAGGCGCTGCGCGACCCGCCCGACCTCTTCCACGGCATCTCCGACCCGGAGGTGCGCTACCGCCAGCGCGAGCTCGACCTGATGGCGAACGAGGAGTCGCGCCGGATCTTCGCGATGCGGGCGAAGGTCGTCGCCGCGATACGCGAGTACCTCGACGAGCGCGCCTACGTCGAGATGGAAACGCCGATCCTGCAGCGGATGACCGGCGGTGCCGCGGCGCGCCCGTTCAAGACCCATCACAACGCGCTTGACCGCCATCTCTACCTGCGGATCGCGACCGAGCTCTACCTGAAGCGGGCGATCGTCGGCGGCTTCGAGAACGTCTACGAGCTGGGCAAGTTCTTCCGCAACGAGGGCATGTCGCCGCAGCATAACCCGGAGTTCACGATGCTCGAGTGGTTCGTCAGCGGCGCCGACTACCACGGCGTGATGGACGTCGCCGAGGGGATCGTCGGCCACGTGGCCGAAAGCGTGCTGGGGACGACGAAGGTCGAGCGCGACGGCGAGGTCATCGACCTGAAGCCGCCCTGGCCGCGGCTGCGCCTGCAGGACCTGCTGAAGGAAGAGACCGGCGTCGACATCACCAGGGCGAGCCGCGACGAGCTGGCCGAGATCGCCGGCGACGATGCCGAGCCGGGCGACGACTGGGCGGCGCTGGTCGACACCCTGCAGGGCAAGCTGGTCGAGCCGAAGCTGATCCAGCCGACCTTCATCGTCGACCTGCCGCTGGCGATCTGGCCGCTGGTCAAGCCGGTGCCCGAGCACCCGGAGCTGCTGGCGGCGGCCTTCGACGGGATCGTCGCCGGGATGGAGATCACCGGCGGCGGCACCGACGTCAACGACCCGATCGAACAGCGGCGCCACTTCGTCGAACAGCGCGCGCGCCAGGAATCGGGGGCGGAGCCGACGCCGCACGAGCACGACGAGGAGTTCGTGCGGGCGCTCGAATACGGGATGCTGACGGCGAGCGGCTGCGGCCTCGGCGTCGACCGTCTGATGATGATCCTCAGCGGCGCGAAGACCCTGCGCGACGTGATCCTCTTCCCGTCGATGCGCGAGGCGTCGGATTAGCGGCCGACGGGCCTCAAAGTGTCCTATTTGTCCACTTTGAGGCCCGTCGGCGGTCAGTTCTCGATCTGGACGAGCCGTTCGGGCTCGTGTTCGACCTGCAGGGTCGTGTGGTGGATGTCGAACTCGCGCTCGATCAGCTCGGCGAGCTCGAGCCGGGCGCGGTGGCAGTCGGCGTCGGCGCCGACCGTGACGTGGGCGGAGAGGGCGGGGAAGCCGGAGGTGACCTCCCAGACGTGGAGGTCGTGGACCTCGACCACGCCGGGCTGCCCGGCCATCTGGCGGCCGATCTGCCGCGGGTCGGTCCCCTTCGGCGCCGCCTCGAGGAAGATGCGGCCGGATTCGCGCAGCAGCCCGACGGCGGAGCGCAGCATCAGGCCGGCGACCAGCAGCGAGGCGATCGCGTCCGCCTGGTCGAAGCCGGTCAGCAGGATGACCGCCGCGGCGATCGCCGTGCCGATGAAGGCGAAGAGGTCGGTGAGGATGTGCTGGAAGCTGCCCTCGACGTTGAGGCTTTCGCGGTTGGCGCGGGCCAGGGTCGCGGTGGCGGCGAGGTTGACGACGATCCCGGCCAGGGCGACGATCAGGATCAGCGTGCCCTCGACCTCGGGCGGCGAGACGAGCCGGCGCACGGCCTCGATCGCGATGATCGCGGCTAGCACCAGCAGGGTGATGCCGTTGGCCTGGGCGGAGAGGATCTCGGCCCGTTTGAGGCCGAAGGTCATCGGTCCCCCCGCGGGGCGCCGGGCGAGGTTGATCGCGACCAGCGAGAAGCCGATCGCGGCGGCGTCGGTGAGCATGTGGGCGGCGTCGGAGAGCAGCGCCAGCGAGTTGGCGACGATCCCGGTGACGACCTCGGCCGCCATGAAGGCGAGGATCAGGGTGAGCGCGATCGCCAGCTTGCCGCGGTCGGCGTCGGCGCTGGCGCCGTGCGCGTGGCCGGCGTGGCTGTGGCCGTGGGAGTCGCTCATCGCGGGCCCATCGTTAGCAGGAGCGGGCGATCCCGGATCAGAAGGCGGCGTGCAGCATGCCGCCGTCGATCGGGATCACCGTGCCGGTGATGTAGGCGGCGCGCTCGGAGCAGAGGAAGGCGACGAGGTCGCCGTACTCCTCGGGCCGGCCGAGCCGGCCGGCGGGCACGTCGCGCTCGGCCGCGGCTTCGGCGGCCTCGATCGAGCCGGCCATCGAGGCCAGCCGCTCGGTCGCGAAGCGGCCGGTGGCGACGGTGTTGACGGTGACCCCGTCGGCGGCGACCTCGCGAGCCAGCGTCTTCAGGAAGCCGACCGCGGCCATGCGGTGCGCGTTGGAGAGGTTGAGCGACGGGATCGGCTCGCGGGTCGAGCTGGAGCCGACGTTGACGACCCGCCCCCAGCCGCGTTCCCGCATCGCCGGCACGGTCGCTTTGGCGAGCACGCGCGGGGCGAGGACGAGCGAGCGGTAGGCGTCCTCCCATTCGTGCAGCTCGTTGCTCAGCGAGCGGCCGAGCGGCGGTCCGCCCGTGTTGGTGACGAGGATCTCGATCGGCCCGAGGGCGGCCTCGACCTCGGCCGGGAGCGCCTCCAGCCGCTCGAGGTCGGTGGCGTCGGCGACGAACGGCGCCGCCTCCCCGCCGATCGTCCCCGCCGCCTCCGCGGCGCGGCCCGCCGAGCGGCTGACGACAGCGACTCTCGCCCCTTCGCGCGCGAGCACCTCCGCAATCCCCAGCCCGATCCCCGAGCTGGAGCCCATGACGAGCCCGACGCGCCCCCTCAGCCCGAGGTCCATGTCCGCCCGCGATGCTCCAATAGCTTCACGCCGATAAAGTACACACGCAGGGCGCCCGTAGCTCAGTGGTCAACGGACCCTTCACGGGGTCCAAAGAGCGTCGGTCTTTCAAGCCGAAGGTCGCGAGTTCGATTCTCGTCGGGCGCATTTCCTCCCAGTTCCGCTCTGTGCCGCCTATTGGCTCTGGCAAGCGGAATGCTCCAAAGGGCGGCTCGCAACCCGATCCGGCGTGCTCCGCGCTGTTCCAATGCCTGCCGGCGGATGAGTGCTACATCTTTGCTACGTCAAGAAGGCATGGCTCGCTGTCTGACTGACGCGACTTCGGATCGAAAAGCGGTTCTCTTCCGAGCTACTCCGTGATACCGCTGGAGGACCGCTTGAGTGCCGATTACCGGTGGGGCCGCTAGCATCGCGCCTCAATGTCGCCGCAGGCCTCCCAGTCCTTGATTGCCACCGGGCCACGCTACCGCGCGGCCCGGCGACAGGAGGGATCAGGCGTCGCAGTCCTCGTCGGTCAGGATGTCGCGTTTGGACGGCTCCTGGCGCTGGGCCGGAAGCTCGGTATCTGGAGCGAATTGACTCCACATCTCTTCGCGCATCCGGTCGACATCCTCCTTGCGAAAGCGCCGGAAGCCCGAGCCGGGTAGGCGGACGGCTTTCAGGGTGCCTTTTTTCTCGAGGTTGCGGACCGTGTTCTCGTGGACTCCAAGTTCCTTGGCGGTCTCTCTGACGTTGAGGAAATCGGTTGTAGCCATGAGCCCTCCTTGGAATTCATTTATAGCCACTATAACCACATTGGGCTCTCTGTAAACCCTAGTGAGCTTAGAGAGTTTCAGGTCTTAATAGATTTTGTAGACTTTGTGCTAATCTTTCGGCATGTTCGACCCGACCCTTGAACCCAGGCAGAGCCATCCGTGACCGTCCAAGACGACATCTTCGCCTGGGTCCAGGGGTTCGAACCCTGGAAGCAGGAGCTCTTCAGGCGGACGTCTGCCTCACCGACTTTGTCCGCGGCAGACAGGCAAGAGGTGATCGCGATGCTGCTTGGCGAGGGGGACGGCGACTCCTCCCCTCGTGAGGTCACCCGCGACGACCTCCCCGGTGCCGAGGGCGGCGAGGAGCCAATGCTGATCGAATCGCTCTCTGACCTGCAGGCCGTCAACAAGATCGCGGACGGACAGGAGATCGGCTTCGAGCAGGGTCTGAACGTTGTCTACGGCGGGAACGGCGCTGGCAAGACCGGCTACTCGCGCGTCCTCAAGCACGCGGGGAGGACGCTGCGCCCCGAGTCCGTCCTCGCAAACGTCGCCTCGCCCAGCCGCGGGGCGCCGAGCGCGACCGTCAATGTCGTTGTCGGCGGAAATCCCGAAGCCGTCCGGCTCGACCTCGAGCAACCCGGCCCGGCGATGTTGGGCCGTATCTGCATAGCCGACGCCGACGCCGACGACCGTTACCTGACCGGCGACACCGAGGTCGACTACGTGCCCGCGTCGTTGGCCAGTGTCAGCCGCCTCGCCGACGGCCTGAAGGCGATGACGCCGCAGCGGCATGGCAGGGCCTACAGGATCGTCTGGGTGGTGCGCTATTTCGACCTCGAGGGCAGGACGTGCTACGCCAAGCCGCGCTGGAATGGCGGCAGGTCCACGAGACCAACGCGTCTGGGTGCCCGCGCAGTTGGCGACGGGCCCCGACCCGACCCCGCAGGAGTTGCGCCACTCCTACGTCACCCCCCTGCGCGCCGCTGGCATCGACGACGCCGACCTCGCTCGCGTCGCCGGCCACACCGTCGACACGATGATCTCGGTCTACCCCCCCCCGCCCTTGAGCGGAGCCATGAGGCGATCCGGGGGGTGATCGGGCAGGAGATGTGGGAAATGCGGCGCTGCCAATTGAGGCGTTGAAATCGGTATCAGATTTATCTGATAAATTGGTCGCATGACCCGCTTGAGCGCAACCGAGGTGGCCCGGGAATTCTCCGCCGTCGTCAACCGGATCGGGGCCGGCGAGGAGATCGAGGTCGTGCGCAACGGAGTGCCGGTCGTGCAGATGCGACCGCCGAGCACGGGGCATCTGGTTTCGGCGGCCAGGTGGCGGGAGCTGATGGAGTCGGCACCGGAGCCAGACGAGGATTTCGCCGCCGATATAGAAGCTGGGCGGAAGGCCATTGGACCGCCGAGCGGCGCATGGCCGTCCTAATCGATACCACCGTCCTGGTTGACGCCGAGCGAAGGGGCCAGGCGCTTGATGACGTTGTAGGCGACCAAGAGCGCGGGATCAGCGCTATCACCGCAAGTGAGCTCCTGCATGGGGTTCACAGAGCCGAGGAGGGCTCTGTTCGGGCACGCCGCTCCGCCTTCGTCGAGCATGTGATTTCCGCGATGGAGCCCTTGCCGATCACGACGGCGGTCGCTCGAGCGCACGCCGCGGTGTGGGCCGAGCTCGAAAAGGACGGAGACATGATCGGAGCCCACGACCTCTGGATCGCGGCCACGGCTCTGAGTCACGGCATGGAGGTTGCGACGGCAAATGCCAAGGACTTCGAACGAGTGCCAGGCCTCACGGTGGTCGTGCCCGGCTGAGAGTCGACTGCCACATCCCGTCGACCGGGCGGCTTGTAGGCGATTGACGACATTTCGCCCGCCTTGACCACACGGGACAAGTCGCATATTCGTTGGGTGGTCGCTTCCGCCGGTATCTTCGGCGTCGTGGCGGGGGAGATCATCGAGTTCTGGCGGGCTGTTGAGATGTTCAGCCCGCCGGCGATACCGGCTGCTCGCCCATCGCAGAATGTCTTCGACGTCGCGGCCGGCGAGCCGTTGCCGTGGAATTCGGGCCATCCGTTGCGGCGGCAGCGGCTGACGAAACATCAGACCTGGCGCCACATCGTCTACGTCGGGATGTATCCGCGCGAGGCGGTGTTCTCGGCGCTGAGGTCGGTCTTCCCTGCGGCCGCAGACAGCTTCGAGGAGCGGCCGCTCGGCTCCAGCGCGCTGCTTGCCTTTGCGGTCTCCGACGAGGGCAAGATGCTGGAGGGGTCCGTGGTGCTGTCGGCCTGTGCGTGGGCCACCGCTCGCGCGCTCGATCCGGGCCCGGCCTCCGCCGGCTGGCTCGACGGCTTCGACGGGCTCGAAGCCGAATTCGCCACACAGCTCGAGGAGATGTACCTCGGCGACGAGCGGGAGCCTGCCAAGCTGCTCGACGCGACCGATCTCACCGACTGCTGCGCGGTGGCCACCGCCGCACTCGGGGTAGCCGATGTGCTTCCCGTTGACGGAATCCGAGTCCGCAGCGAGATCGTCGCGCGGCGGACCGCCGGCGCGGTCGAACACGATTTCCTCAACAGCTTCATCGCGGACGATCTCGCTCTCGTCGCAGGGGCGGCTCGTCGCGGGGAAGTCGCCCCGGCGCTGCGCGACTACCTGCTGTCGAGCGCCGACCTCGATGTCGGCGGCCGTGTCGACATCCGAAGCCGGCTCGACGAGGTCCGGCGCGCCACCGATCCCGACCGCTTCCCGTTCGGCCGCTGGCCCGCGGCGCCCGACCGGCCGCTGGCCCTGGGACAGCAGCTCGCTGTCAACGAGGCCGCTGCGATGCCGCGCACGGGCGCTCACCTGTTTGCCGTCAACGGGCCACCCGGCACCGGCAAGACGACGATGCTGCGCGACCTGATCGCGGCGCTCGTCACCGAGCGTGCCGAGCGGCTGGCGGCCCTGTCCGATCCCTCCGACGCGTTCGCCGGCGAGCCGCACCGCTGGCAGACGACGGGATACCGCCGCGTCGTCCATCGCCTCAGGCCCGAGCTGACCGGCTTCGAGCTCGTGGTGGCTTCGAGCAACAACGGAGCGGTCGAGAACGTCACGCTGGAGATCCCCTCGGCGGAGGCGATCGACGCTCCCTGGCGGGAGCGGGCGCAGGCAGTCGATTACTTTCCGGCGCTGGCCGAGCGGGCGATGGGCGTCGCCCAGGGAACCAAACGCGGCGCACCGCCCACAGACGACTCAGCGGCCTGGGCCCTGATCGCGGCGCGGCTCGGCAACAGCCGGAACCGGCGAGCGTTCGTCAACGCGGTCTGGTGGACCGAACGCGGGGAGAAGGACGGCAAGCGCCCGTCGCCACCCCCGGGCCTGCGCGAGCTCCTCACCGCATGGGAGAAGCACCCGGAGGGCTATTCCTGGGCGGAGGCCGTGGCGGAGTTCAAGCGGGCGCGCGACCGCGCGGCGACGATCCGCGACGAGCGGCTCAGCGCCGCGGCGGCGCTTGACCGTCTCGCCGAGCTCGAATCCAAGCTCGATGCGGCGCGCGAGTCCGAGCGGAGCGCCGGCGAGCGGATCGCGGCGTCGGGCCCGCGTCGCGACCAGCTCGAGGGCGCCCTGCGGACGCGGGAAGACGAGCGCCGCCGCCGAACGGGGACCCGAGAGGAAGAACGGCGGAACCGTCCCTTCGTCCTCCGTTTCCGCGCACGGGCGGCATGGCGGTCCCGCGACGAGCGGCGCGCCGCCGAGATCGCCGAGCTCGACGCGCTGCTGGACGGGATCGGCGAGGAGCTCCGGGCGCTTGAAGCGGACGTGCGGGCACACGTCGAGGCCCGCTCGGCGGCCGAGGCCGCCGAGCGGGAGCTCGACCAGTGCCGGCAGGCCATTGCGCACTACCGCGAACAGCCGGGTGCGCAGCTGCCGGATGACGGCTGGCACGACGACCGGCGGGCGAGGGAGTTGCAGGCGCCGTGGACCGACGCCGAGTGGAACGGCGCCCGCAGCGAGCTGTTCCTCGCGGCGCTCGACCTGCACAGGGCCTTCCTCATCCATGCTGCCCGGCCGCTGCGCGAAACCCTCGACGGAGCGATGGAGATCGTCGCGGGCAAGGCGCCGCCCGGCCTCGACGGAAAGGCGGCGCTCGCCGCCTGGCAGGCGCTCTTCCTCGTCGTGCCAGTCGTCTCGACCACGTTTGCCTCGGTCCCGCGCCTGTTCGGATCGCTTGGCGCCGAGTCGCTCGGCTGGCTGCTCGTCGACGAGGCCGGTCAGGCGACTCCACAGAACGCGGTCGGAGCGCTGTGGCGCTGCCGCCGCGCAGTGGTGGTCGGCGACCCGCAGCAGCTCGAACCGATCGTGACGATCCCGTTCGAGGCCGAGCAGGCGATCCGCGCGCACTACGGGGTGGACGAGGAGTGGCTCACCGGGCGCAGCTCGGTGCAGAGCCTCGCCGATCGCACCAATCGGCTCGGCACGATGCTGCCGGGGCCCGAGCGGCCGGTATGGGTCGGCGCGCCGCTCGCCGTCCACCGTCGCTGCGACCGGCCGATGTTCGATCTCTCCAACGCGATCGCCTACGACGGGCTGATGATCGACGCTACCGATCCCGCGCTGGCGGAGGAGTTCGCGGCGCGCTATCCGTCGCTCCCGCAGAGCAAGTGGATCGACGTCGGCTCGCAGGGCTCGCAGGGACACTGGGTCCCCGCCGAGGGAGCCGAGGTCGACGGGATCCTCGCTCACCTCGACGAGATCGGGTTCGACTTCTCGCAGGCGATCGCGATCGGGCCGTTTCGCGACGTCGCTCGACAGCTCGAGCACCGTGCCCGGGAGCACCGTGGGCTGAGGGCGGGGACGATTCACACCGCCCAGGGCAAGGAGGCCGATATCGTGATCCTGGTGCTCGGCTCAGATCCCGCCCGCGACGGCGCCCGGGCCTGGGCGGCGAGCAGGCCCAACCTGCTCAACGTTGCGGTCAGCCGCGCCAGGCGCCGCCTTTACGTGATCGGCGATCGCGAGGCTTGGATGCGCCACTCGTACTTCGACCTGCTCGCCGAGCGCCTCCCGCACGACTGGACTCGATCCGGTCGATCGGGGACGATGTGAGGAATGGTCGTCATCGACGAGAAAGAACGAGTGCCACCGCTTGACGCGGCCGCGTTGGAGCGACTTGGCAATGCGCTCGACCGGGAGGGCGTCATCGCGGCGATGCTCATCGGCTCGCAGGCGCGCGGGACGCCGGGACCGCTTTCGGACGTCGACATCGCTGTCTGGCACGAGCCCGGCCTTGATTCAGCCAGTCGGCTCCAGCTGCAGCTCGAGCTGGCTCGTCTCGCCGGCGAAGCCCTTCACACCAACGAAGTCGACATCGTCTTGCTCAATCGCGCGCCGCCGCTCCTGCGCCACCGGGCAATTCGAGACGCCAAGCTGTTGGTCGAGCGCGATCCGGTTGCGCGGGTGCGGCTCGATGCGCGAGCCTTGCTCGACTATCTCGACACCAAGCCACTGCGGGCGGAGATGTCGAGAGGGTTGCGCAAGCGCATCGGAGAGGGGCATTTTGGTCGACCCTGAAAGCGTCGACTCGCGCCTCGAGCGTCTCTCCGAGCTGCTCGCGGAGTTGGAGCGGATTCGGGCCGACGGGCGGGCGGCATACGACGCCGCCTTTCGCGATCGACTCGCCGCCCAGCACGCGATCCAGCTGGCGATTCAGATCTGCGTCGATATTGGCGCTCATCTGATCGCGGAGCTGAGACTGAGGATGCCCAACGACTACAGGGGCGTCTTCGCGGTTCTGCGCGAGCCGCTCGGTCTCTCCTCCGACCTGGTCGAGGGCCTGTCTGCGGCAGCGGGGATGCGCAACGTGCTGGTGCACGCTTACCTGGAGGTGGACGACGAGGAGGTGTGGAACGCCCTCGGGCACCTCGACGACCTGCGTGAATTTGCGGCCGCTGTGGGAAAAGTCGAGGGGACTGCCTGAAGGTGACTGCTACATCGCTGCTACGGCGAGGCTCCGTTGAGCGGTAATTTGGCTGTGTAGCTGCACTTCCGCGCGGTTCATTGCCGTCCTTTCAAGCCGAAGGTCGCGAGTTCGATTCTCGTCGGGCGCATGGAATGGAAAGTCGCATCCTAGAGCCGGGCTCACCCGCAAACTCCGGTTCTCGAACGTCGGTTTCGAATTGAATCAGGCGGCGTCGACGACGCCTGAAAGGTCCGATCTCGGAGGGCTTCGTTCCCTTGGCGTTCCCTTGGGATGTCCAGGTTGGTCCTGCTGTCCGCGACCGGCCAATTGCCCTCACCGCTGCGACAGGTCTTCGCGAATCAGCGCCGCAAACTCGGGGGCGTCCCTGCCGATGTGGTTGAGCACCTCGTGGAGGGTCAGCGCCGGGCTGGTTAGGGCCGCCGCTTGATCTACCAGCGCGCGAAGTGCGGCAGCTCGATCTACGTGGTAGAGATCGACGAGGAAGCCATCCGGACTGACGGCCTGGATGCCGAGCGGATCGCAAGCCGCCGGCGGAAAGTCGCCAAGGTTCTTGGTGACCACGATCTCCCCACCGGCGCCGACGGCAGTTGCCAGAACATGGCGATCCTTCGGGTCGTTGGTCATCGCCGGCTCGATGGTCGAGACGACTGACTTCGACACCATCGCTTCGGGGAAGGCAGCTGCGATAGTCGCTGTCACCCGCGTGGCGCGCTCACGGTCCGTTCGGCCGCTCTGGACCAGGTTCTTCGCGACCTCGGCGAGGATGCGCTCGCTCCACCTGGGCACGTAGAGGTCGGCCTCAGCGAGCCTCAGGAGGGTGTCCCGCAGCGGCGCAGGCAGGAGCACGTCGGCGTCGAGAACAGCCTGAAAGCCCATCGGCGATGCAGCCTACGGGCTGCGGAAGATGCGGCTGTTCAGCGGTAGCCGCCCTCGAAGCTCTCAGAGAGGCGCCCCAGTTCGTCCAGCTTCTCGCGGCGCTCCTCTGAGCGCCTGCGCCTGAAGGTGAGGACATCCTCCAGGCGGACGCGACGATGGGTGCCGACCCGATGGAACGGGATCCGCCCTTCGTCGAGGAGCTTGACCAAGTGGGGTCGGGAGACTCGCAAGAGATCGGCTGCCTGCTGGGTCGTCAGCTCCTCCTCCTGCGGTGCGAGCACGAGCGTCTGCCCTTTCGACATCGCATCGACCACCAGACGGAGCGCCTCGAACGCGGAGCCGGGGATACCGATCATCTCACCGTCGGGGCCGAGCAGGCGCGCTTCCCCATGCTCGCGGTAGATCTCGTCGATCTCGGCGTTCAACCGGGCGATGACCTGCGCCTCGGCGGGGTCGGGAGTAACAAGCTTGTCGCGGGTCTCGGCGGCGGCCATAGCCAGGTTCCTGTCCTGCCGAAGGATACAGCGCAAACGTAATAAACGCAACAGACGCAATCGGCGCAACGGCGTCTTTGGCTCCTCCCAGAGTCTGGCACTACGGGCCCAAGCGGTCTGCTCCGGTAGGGGATTGACCCGCCCACGGTCTCGGCGTCGATAACGTCGCTCGGGTTGATCGGTTCAGCCTTTTCGTTCCCTTCGTCGTTCCCTCGGCTCCCTGCTCTCTGCTTTTCCGCCCTGTGAGCGGGAAAGCACGGGGACAGTCGAAAGCCTTTCAAGCCGAAGGTCAGCGGCGCGTCGCTCGCCAGACCCAGAGCATCGCCAGCGGCTGCAGGGGGAGGCGGGCCCAGAGGGCCCAGCGGGGGATGCGGTCGAGGTCGAGGCCGGGGACCTGCTCGGGGTTCAGGGCCATGTGGACGTTGGCGGGGAAGACGGCCAGGAGGAGGGTGAGGAGCCAGCCGCGGGCAAAGCGGCGGGTCGAGGGCGGGATGACGGCCAGGCCGCCGGCGATCTCGGCGATGCCGCTGAGGACCACCGCCTCACGGTGGCGGGGGAGGGAAGGCGGCATGATCGCCTCGTAGGCGCGGGGCACGACGAAGTGCATCGTCCCGGCGAAGACGAAGAAGCCCGCGAGCATCCGCTGCGATCGGCTCATCCGACCGCTACCGCGCCGAGGCGGGGCTCTGCGCCGGCCGCGGCAGCGTCGCGCACCAGGCGGCGAAGACGCCGATCGCGACGATCGCGCCCAGCCAGTGCAGGCCGATCAGGACGAAGAGGACGCTGATCAGCCCCGCGCCGACGGCGCGCACGAGCACCGGCGCCTCGGGCAGTCCCACCACCCGGGCGGTGAGCCAGGCGCAGGCCAGCCAGGCCAGCGGGCCGACGAGCCACCCCCAGCTCTCGAAGAAGCCGTGGGAGAAGATCAGCGCGAGCAGGATCGAGAGGGCGGCGACGGCGAGCGCCTGCACGACGGCGACGCGCCAGAGGATTGCCGAGTCGAGATCCACGACCGCGATTCTCGCAGGCGGGCCGAACGCGCCGCCGTAGGCCGCGAAAGCGCCATAATCGAACTCTCCCGGGCGGTTAGCTCAGCTGGGAGAGCACCTGCCTTACAAGCAGGGGGTCGGCGGTTCGAGCCCGTCACCGCCCATCGGAGGAATTGCCTGCTAATCGGCTGGTTCTGAGTCGGGGCGCGCGAGGACGATCACGATGTGGGGCGCTCCGTTTTGGGCACGAGTGCCCGAAACGACGCCGATTGCGGTGGATCGGCGGCGATTCACGCCGATTCGGACTCGCTTTGGCGCGGTTGCCGAGCTAACTTCGTTGCCGACCAAATAGAAGCGCCCCGGCGGTGCGACTAACACCCCGGGGCCGGCACCGAAGACGACGCTTCGATGCAAGCAGAAAAGCTACTCGCCGAAGTCCTCTGGCGATGGCATCCCTGCGGCTCTTCGGTGCAGCGACCGAAAGGAGCCGTCCATGTCCCGACCAACGCCCACGATCATCGGCGAGCAACGCGACGCGATCTATGACCTGGTGGTCGACCACCTGGGTTGCCTCGGCGATTTGCGCATCGCAATCGATCAAGAGGACTTCGTCACCGCGAGGCGCCTGGCGCGCGAGTTTGCCCAGGATCTCCGCCTGATCGATGACCTCGGCTGGGGGCCTGACGCTCGGCTGGAGGTTGCGCTGACCATGCCGCCCGAGGAACTCGCCGACACGTTCCAGCGCCTTCACCGCGACGCCAAGGGAGCGCTTGCGGAGTCCTCGGAAGAGCGGGAGTCCCGCGAAGCCGAGGAGGCCTGGAAGCGTCGCGACCAGCTCGTTCTCGAGACCAGCGCGGAACTGCTGATCGAGCTTCAGGGCGACGAGAGGCAAGTGCGATGAAAGCCAAGAAGAACAAGCGTCTGCGCCCCGGCGAACTCGACGGTCTCGTCCTCACCTACATGCGCAGGCACAGGAAGGACGGCCCGCTGACCGCCACCGCGATCGGAAAGGGCATCGGCCGCTCGGCCGGCGCCGTGTCCAACTGCCTCGCTCGCCTCGCGAAAGAGCAGAAGGTCCGCCAGGCCAGGCGCAAGCCGCGCGCCTACGCGCTGAAGGAGGCGAAGTAGAGATGAGCGGCGGATGCGACATCAGCTCCGGCCGACGGCTGTTTCCCGAGCAGACGCCGCCCGGGCTCAACTATGTGGTCGTGACCGGGAAGCTGCTCGCCGACCCCAAGCGGGGAGGCGGTCCCGGTGGCACTCCCGTCCTCCTGATGGAGATCGAGTTTCCGGTCGCCGACCCAGAGCACCCGCGGCTGCTCTGGACCCATGCCAGCTATGAGGTCGAAGTGCCGGGCGATGTTGGAGGCCGCCAGGTCGAAGGGCTGATCAGAGACGCTCCGGTACTGGTTGCTGGGAAGCTCACCCAGCGGTGCTCGCTGCAGGACGGCCACGCGGACTGCCGCGGCGCGATCCTCGCCAACCTGATCCAGCCCGGCCCGCCGCCAGAGCGGCGCGACATCCTCGGGGAGGCGCCGTGAGTCGGCGCCTCCCCACGACGGCGCCGCCGACGCCGGAGATGAAGGTGCTCTTCGGCAAGAACCTGGCCCGATGCCGCGAAGGAGCCGAGGTCTCTCAGGAGGAGCTGGGCTTCCGCGCCTCGATCCACCGCACCGAGGTGAGTCTGCTCGAGCGCGGCGAGCGGATGCCCAAGGTCGACACCGCCCTGCGCATCGCGGGCAGTCTCGGCGTCTCGATGGACGATCTCGTCGCCGGCATGGAGTGGCGCCCGGGCTATGAGATCGTCGTACCGGGAACCTGGGAGGTGGTCGAGCGCGACGGCAAAGCGCCCGACAGCGCAGATGAGGACCGGTCGGACAGCGCCTCCACGGTCGAAACCCCGAGTAGCGCCGAATGACCGCCGGCTCCCAATCCAAAACGCCCTTCCCGTTCCAGGCCCTGGCCCGCTTCGCGGACAATCTCTACCGCGCCCGCGAGGCCTCCGGGCTCGATCAGAAGGAGGCCGCCAAGCGCGCCGCCCTCACCCGCGCCAGGCTCGACAAGATCGAGAACGGCGAGTTCATCCCTACCCTTGACGTCCTCGTCCGCCTCGCCGGCACCTACTCGACCTCGGTAGGCGACCTCGTCAACGGCGTCACCTGGCGCCCCGGCTGGGTCGAGCACTCCGGGCCAGCGGAATATCTGGTTTCGGAGGAACCTGTAAATCAGTGACGCCAGTCTAACCTTGGGAAGCTGCGGAGTACAAGAGCTAGCCGCCCATTTCCTGCCTGCGCTTCTTGACCATCTCGACCACCTGCTCCTGGCGCTCTCCAAGGCCTCCGGAGACGTACTCTCCGTCAAATAGCCGCTCGCCAGTTGCAGTTATCGGTCGCCCCCCGTAGTCAACGATGTAGGGCAACGGATCACGAGCGAGAATAGGTGCAAGAAAATACTGCGGTTCACCAATCGCAATCGTGGATCTAGCCGATGCGCGGTCGGCGTCTCTGTCTCCGTTGGGTTCACCAGCCATCGTTAATGCCCCTCCTCTCGATTGCAGAACTCAGCCAATCCGAGTGTGATCGTCACCTACATATTCATTGAGGTCTGGTCTTACCTCTCTCTCATCTACCCAACGGCCAACCAAGAGAATGGCCGACGCCAGGAACGCTAGCCCCATCTCTAGCCATATGATCCATGCTGGCCATTTCGCGAGCAGTGCCACGGCCGTAATGAGGCCAAGCGCGACCGGCAGAATTGCCAGCATACGGATCCCAAGTACTACGTCGGTGACATACGGGTGCTCATTTGGTCGGACCGCCACCAGCGACACCAACCCCGATAACAAGAATAGAACGGATATGGCCTGTGGGCGTTCAACAAATACTCCGTGATTGAGGGCAGCGATAAGCAGCAATATGCCCATTGCGAGCAGGAGGACCGGTGCACCATTACGCAGGATTCCTGGACCTGGGCGTATAGCGACAGTCATTACGGCATCTCCAGGGCCACGAGTCCGAGGAATCAGAAATCTCGCTCGGCGAGACGATGCGCCAGGGCATGTCTTATGGATGTCGTTCGCGGTATCTTGATCAGCCTCGAACCAAAGGCGTCTATTCGCAAGTGCAATGCCCTCGATTGACTCGAGCTCCAAGTGAAGAGAGCCTGCGCCATCAACTCTCATAACGTGGTGATAAATGTTGCTTTCTATGCCAAGCCAGCGCGCGAGCACGCGTAGCCAGCGGGGGAAGTTCTTCTTGGTACGCGGTCGCCACCGGAGGAATGGGCGAGCGGGCTGATCATCTTCAATTCGTTGACGCAGCTCAGTCAGCTCGCGACGCGTGTGAGGGAATCGCACGTCTAGGTCAAATCGAATGATGTGACCGTTTGGCGCTGGCGACTTCTCACTGTCTAGGACGTCGATGTAGACGATCCAGTTCCGCGCGAGATAGGTGGCAAGGTATCTGAAATGCGGATTATCAAAGAGTGGCGCCGTCTCATCGCGGGTTTCCGCCAGTCTAAGTCTGTTCTCGGCGGTATCGGGACTAGCCCTGACGAGTTCGTGGATAACATCGTCGACAACTGGGCTTCGACTACCGCGTGTAATAAAGGCCAGGTGCTGTAGGGCGGCCACAGAGAGATGCGCGCGCTCCGAGAGCGTCGGTAAGGAAACCAAACGCCGGCTCTCGTCAACAAGATCACAGCTGAGATGTTGAAGCTTAGGTATTCCAAATACAGGTAGCCGAGCCATCTCAGCATTGCCGTCACTGGGAGGACAGCAGGCTTCGGGCGGAAGGGTGAAGTGGCGACTGATTCGTCGTCGCGCGGTATGGCGGTCCACAAGCGTCACAGTCTCTACGGTTCTGATAATCCACCAAGGTTGGGTCAGGAGCGCGAGCAGTGTTTTGTCGGCGCGTTGCTCTGGCGTGTCGCTAGGGGTATTCATAGTGCCCGACCAGTTACCAGTTTTCGCCAGGAGACAATTGGCCACGACAAGGCACCTATCCCCAGCCCGAGGACTGCCCCGCCAACTAGGTCTGCGATGTCGTGCACGCGGAAGTACAGCCTGCCCGCTGAGATGAATGTCGCTAGGCCGTAGGCCGGCGATCTTAGGCGAGGCTGGAAGCGTCCGACGACGAATGCAGAGGCGAACGAGGAGCTAGCATGGGCTGAAGGGAAGCTGTAATGGCTGATGGCGTCAACGTTTGCGTCGGCCCTGGGGTTGTCTGGTCGAGGCTTACGAACCCGCTGCTTGACGAAGTAGTTGATGCCGATGGTTGTGAGAGGAACGAACGCTGCAGCTAGCCATTGGCGCCGTCGCTTTTCGTCAAGCGCTGATCCGATCCCCATCACGGCGAACCAAAGGGCACCATCCTCGGCGGCGGCGGCAATACGCTGCATTGAGCGATCGACTCCTGACTGGGCCATGGGGATCACAATGTCTATCAGTTAGCTAGATAGTGACACAGGCAGGCCGAGAAGGCCGACTTGGTAACGCGGCGTTTATTCCGTCATGGAGCAGCCGCTGAGCGTATGCGCGTGTGAGGTGAAGGGAGCTCAGCCTCGGAGGTCACCCGGAACGGCAAGTGGGGTTCGGGGGGCGCTCGGCGTAGGCGACGGCTCAGGTGCCCTCTGGGTCACGCCATCCTGCCTCGACCAGAAGGAGGCCGCCAAGCGAGCCGCCCTAACGACAAGATCGAGAACGGCGAATTCATCCCCACCCTCGACATCCTGATCCACCTTGCCGGCACCTACTCGACGTCCGTGGGGCAACCTCGTGAAGAGCGTGAGCTGAGGGCCGGGCTGGATCGAGCACTCCGGGCCAGCGGAATATCTGGTTTCAAACGAAGAGAAGTTAGGCAGGCGAGATCAGCCGTGTACGCCCGAGAACGGACCGAAACCCGGCGGCTCTTCTCGTTTGGAGCTTTCGGCCAGCAGCTCGCGCAGAAATCCCTCATCCCATCCGAGGCGTTGCAGATGTTGGTTGAGCACGCGTCGGGCACGGCCGAGGCTCTCTCTCGTCTCGGTGCTAGCCGGCAGTGACTCAGCGGCCTCGATCAGAGCCCAAATGCCAAGTGCTGCCTCAAGCGCCCGCTCTTGATCGGGTGCCTGTGCCTGAGGTTCTGGAAGTGTGCAGGCTTGAGTCATGCTTCCCTCCGGTCTAGGGGCTCCGAATCCTCGATTGCTCTTGCGATGGCCTCCGACTTGCGAGAAAGCTGCTTGCGTGCGGCCTCGACCCTGTTGGGATCCCAGCCAGAGTCTGCGGCGAGCTCCTTGTTGGTGAGGCCAGCGGCTTTTGACTTGGCGTATTGCAGAACCTCAATCCCAGCCTCGGCGGCGATCTGTTCTTCGAGCGCGATGATGCTGATCATCGCCTCTTGAGGAGCGATCTCGGCGGCGACCTCCTCAAGGGGCTCGGCGTCCGCTTCGAACTGGTTCTGCCGCCGCCGGAAGCGCTCGGCGTGAACATCCTTCAGCTTTCGGAAGCCGCGCGTGCGCAGCTTCTCCGTTGTGGGGCGGCGATCCCCGACGAGCCGAAGCAAGGCGTCCTGGGTGGTGTCTTCTGCGTCGGACGGGGGAACGCGGGTGTATGCGTGAGCGAGCATTTGGCGGCGCAGTTCCGCGAGTTCGGCTTCCGATGGCGCCAGCTCTGCCATTCCGGCACTGTCTCCGCGCAAACGGCGGCGGTTTTGGACAAAGGCGCTCATGTCCAAAAAAGATCGCAGCCGACGGAGACGGAACCACAGAACACAATGGCGTCGCCCAGCGGCCCAGAAAGGAAGAAATGCCACACGAAAAGGACAAGGAGCACGGCAACGGGCACGGCCAGGGTCCGCCTGAGGATCACGATCATGGCCACGATGGCCATGATCACCCGCAGCCGCCCGAGCCAAAGCCGGGGCCCTCGCAGCCTCCCGATCACGGTCGTCCCCGTCGCCACGCTTGAGCGAGACGGCAACAGCCTGGTTTAAGCGCTGGCCGGATCTGCTTGACTGGGAGCTGGCACGCTTTGAGGCGTGGGGCATCCCGGTGCGGGTCGACGAGGACCGTCGCGCCCAAGGGCAGCTGGTTGTGCACTGCGAGACGAGCCTCGAGGGCAAGCCTGTTGCGACGACAGTTCGCTATCCGAGCGAGTACCCGGAGCTGCCGCCCCTGATCTTTGGCCCACCAGGGCTAATCGATCGCCATCAGCATCGCTTCGGCGGAAACTTTTGCCTACTGCCCCGCCCGCTCGATGATTGGCCAGCGGGTAGCTGGGGCGCGGCAGATCTACTCGGTGACCGACTGACGGCGTTGTTTCGCGACACCGAGGCTGGTCCGGAGGCAGTTCGAGCTGCTGAGGCCCCGATGCCCGAGCCCGTCTCGAGCTTCTATGCAACCGCCAACGACGCCGCAGTCTTGCTTGGCGACGAGGTTCGCCCCCGAGGCGAGCGCGGAAACATGGTTGTGCGGCGCTGCGCCCCTCATTTGTTCGTTGTCGTCGCGAATGGATCAACGCATCTCAGTGAGAATTTGCGCGACCTCTTCCCGCCTGCCGAGGAGATCTCAGCGCCCTGGGTGCGTCTGCCCGCTGCTCCTCCGGCCGGTCCAGACGGCACCGCCGTCGCCCGCTGGCTCGCTGCCGAGCATCCCGACATTCTCGCTCGGGATCTGCCGCCGAAGCTGGCCCGCAGTCGCCGTCTTTCTTCTCCTCCCCCGCTTGAGCTGTGTGGACTCGTCTTCCCCGAGGAGGGGCCGAGGGTGGGCGAGACCCGCGATGGCTATCTCTTTCTTATGATCGAGCGTGGCCCGCAAGGCAAGCGCGAGATCCTGTTGCGAGCTCAGCCACTATCGGAGGTGGAGTACGGACGGCGCCGACCAGAGCTCCAGGGGCTAAGCAAGAAGCGGGCGCTAGTGGTCGGCCTCGGCACTCTGGGGGGCGACATCGCAATCGAGTTGGCCAAGGCGGGCGTGGGTGAGTTGGAGCTTGTGGATTTCGACACGTTGGAGATAGGAAACATGGTCCGCCATCGACTCGGGCTGGACTTCGCCGGCACCGCGAAGGCACGGGGGACCGCTGTGGCAGCACGGCGCGCCAACCCGTTTTGCCGCACGAAGGCAACCGAATTGCAGCTGGGGAGCGTCGAATGGTCAGGCGAGAGTCCGCTGGCGCAACTGGCTGCAGCGATAGAGGCATCGGAGATTGTTGTTGAGGCGAGCGGCAGTCACCAGATCGCCCAGCTTGTGGCGCGCCTCTGTGCTGAGAGCGGCACCCCGATGATCGCCACTTGGCTAACGGAGGGTTTCTGGGGCGCGGAGGTGGTCCGCATAATGCCCGGCGAGACGATCTGCTGGAGCTGCTTTGCTGCTGGCCAGCGCCGGGGAGAGTTGCCGGTCGCTGAGAGTGGGCCGTCGAGCCAGGTCGTCGCCCAGGGTTGCAGCCACCCGACGACGGCTGGCGCTGGCTTCGACGCGGTTGAGGCGGCGACGGTCGCGACGCGGCTAGCGGTACAGACGCTTGGACCCGAGGGCGGCTACCCGGCAGCCGACGCCGACCATGTCGTGCTCAACTTTCGCCGCTCCCCAGCCGACGTCGAGTACCCGCGGATCCTCGCGCAGCAGTTGGAGCGACGGACCGATTGCGATCAATGCCAGGCATCTGTTGGATCAGGCGCACAGCTCTCGAGAGCCTCATAGCTGAGGCACGGAGCTGGCCGGTGCGGGAGACCGGCGGTGCCCTGCTCGGGCATCGCGAGGACAATCGTGCCGTGGTTGAGCGAGTGCTCGGCCCCGGACCCGAGGCTGGTCACGGCTACAGTCACTTCGAACCTGATGGACTCTGGCAGCAGGGCGAGGGCGAGCGGATCTACGTAGAGAGTGGACATACCGTCGCCTACCTCGGCGACTGGCATACGCATCCCCACGGCGGGCCCCATCCAAGCGCACAGGACCGCCGCACGGCGAGGATGATTGCCGAGGACCGGAGCTTTCGAGCGCCGCGGCCGCTTTACGCGATTGCCAGCAAGCGTTGGTACCAGATCCGCAGTCCACGTTGGGGTTTGCGGATGATGGAGTGGCGGGGTGGGAGGTTGGCCGAGATGGAGCTGATCGTTCTGGAGGGCGGCGACCGCGGTTCCTGAACCTCGCCGGTCTCCTTCAAGGTCGGTCCGGCTCAGTCGCCTCCGTCTTGCCGAGTTCGGTTGCAAACCGCAAAGGGTGTGAGGTGACCCCTGACCCGAGCTGACCAGCTCGAGGAGATGCCGCGCTCGGGCATCGAACATTCGTCGAATTTGCCTGTCCGAATGTGCGGGGATTAGCGGCGATTAGCGGGGATTACGGAAGCCGGAATAGGCCGACTTGACTCCTCCATCGCGACGGAGCTATTTGGTGAGTATGAAAATTTTTCACAGACATATAGACGGAGGTCCCAACGCAGGTCCAAGCACACATCCGAACACCGTAACCCGCCTCCTGAGAGGCAAGAATCCGCAACCCGACGGCGATCGTCGCGCTCGCGTTTTGCCGACATCCCTGCTCCACTCCGAGGTCGGGGAACACGATCCGTATGACCCCCGGCTGATGCTGGCGATCTTCGTTCTCCTCGTCGGCTTCGCTGCGGTGAGGGCCGTATCGAAGATCACCCTGTCCGGGGTCATCTCGCTCGTCGAGCCTCTCGCGCCCCTCGCGCTCGGCGCCATCGCTATCGCCTCGGCGCTGGCTATGCAGCGGCTTCTCTCCACGAACCGCACGCTGCGCAACCGCCGCACCGTGGCCGTCGTGCCGGCCGACGAGTTCGACCCCGCGGCCGACGAGGTGCTGCGCTTCGCCGCCGAACTCGGCGCCACCGAGCGCCGCGTGCTGGGCTGGCTCGACCGCCGCGCGAGCGCCGTGCGGGTGACGCTGACCAACGACGCCGAGGGGCGGCTGGTCTACCTGATGAGCGCCCCGGAGCGCTCGTTCAAGTTCCTGCGCGGCGCGCTCGCCACCTACAAGGGCGTCGAGCTGCGCGAGCCCGAGGACGTGCTCGGCAAGCGCCCCGTGGGGAGGAAGCTCGCGACCTGCCGCACCGAGCTGGTGCTCGGCCGCAAGGGCCTCGAGCCGCTGGCGCGGCTCTCGCTCGACCCCGACCCGCTGCGTCCCTTCGCCGCCGCCGTGGAGGCGCTTCGCCCCGAGGTCGGGGAGGAGCTCAGCATCTGCATCGACCTGCTGCCGGCCACCGGCCGCAGGCGCACTGGCCTGCGCCGCCGCTTCCAGCGCGAGGCGCGTCGTCGCTACCGCGAGCCTCGCACCTGGCGCGAAGCCTTCGAAGGTCCCCAGCGGGGCGGCCGCCCCGGTCCCGACCAGCTGCTCGAGCAGCGGATGATCAACGAGGCGCTCGACGCGAAACTGCGCGAGTCGGGCTCGCTGTTCGAGGCGCAGGTGCTGATCCGCTGCCGGGCCGCGAACCGGGCTGGCGCCAAGGCGGCGATGCAGCGGGTGCTCGGAGGCTTCGAGATCTTCAGCGCCCAGAACTGGTTCCGCGCCCGCGGCCTCTCGCTCGGCTTCGGCTTCCTCGGCTCCGACCGCCCGCCGCTGCGCCGCAGCTTCGAGCGCCGCATGGACAGCGGCAGCTTCCGGCGGGGCCGGAGGATGACCCTCACCGCCAGCGAGCTGGCCGGCTTCCTCAAGCCGCCAAGCGTCCACTGCAACGCCGAGAATGTGCTCCGCGCCGGCACCCTGCTGGGCGCCGCGCCGAAGCTGCCGACCTTCGAGAAGGACAGGGACGACCTGATCCCGCTCGGCCGGGTCGGCGCCAACGGCGGCGGGCGGGTCGTCGGCGTGCGCGCCGCCGACACCTTCTTCTCCTACATCGCCGGGCGCTCGCGCTACGGCAAGACCGAGCTGGCGGTCGCCCAGTTCGTCCACGTCGTCCGCTCGGGCAACGGCGGCCTCTTCCTCGATCCGCACGGCGACGCGCTGACGCGGATAAGGCCCTACCTGCGCGAGCCCGAGCTGCGCAGCAAGGTGGTCGAACTCGACCTCGGTCCCGGCAGCCCCTCGGCACTGCCGGGCTGGAACCTGTTCGAGCTGGGCGGGGACGGCGGCGGCGAGGAGCGGGTCGAGGCGATCGTCGACGCCTTCTCCTCTGCGCTGGAATGGGGCGAGCGCTCGACGCGGGCGATCAACCTCACCACCCAGGCGGCGACCGCGCTGGTGGCGATCGGCAAGGTACTGCCGCCCGAGCTGGCGCCGACGATCTTCCAGTTGCCGACGCTGCTCTCCGACGAGCGCTGGCGCGCGGCCGCCATGCCCTTCCTGCCGCGTGCCTCCCAGCGCTTCTGGGAGCACCGCTTCCCGCTGCTCGCAGCCGAGGCGGTGACGCCGCTGACCAACCTGGTCGACCGGCTGCGCGCCTTCCCCTCGACCACGGCGCTGCTCGGCCAGAGCGAGAGCACCTACCGGGTGCGCGAGGCGATGGACGAAGGTCAGATCGTCCTCGTCTGCCCGGGCTCGGGTGGCGCCCTGGACCGGCTGATCGCCAACCTGATCGTCTTCGACCTGCTGCACACCGCACGGGGCCGGGCCGAGCTGACGCCGGCGGGCCGCAAGCCCTTCTGGGTCTTCCTCGACGAGGTGCAGAGCTTCGACGGCGGCGCCTCGGGCAGCCTCGCCGGCCTGCTCGAGCAGAGCGCCAAGTTCGGGCTGCGCGCCGTGCTGCTCAACCAGAACCCCGAGCGCCTGACCCCGAAGACGCTGAACGCGCTCACGACCAACCGCTCCCACCTGCTGGCGAGCGCGCTCAACTCCCAGGCCGCGGGGCTGCTGACCAAAGAGTGGGGCGGGGAGCTGGACAGCACGGTGATGGCGAAGCTGCCGCGCTATCGCTTCATCGCCCAGGTGACCCACGAAGGCGACCTCAGTCGACCGTTTGCGTTGCAGGGGATCAGGGTCGAGGACGTCCACTCCGAGCCGGGTCTCGGCCACGGGGTCGTGGTGCCCGAAGCCGCGCCGCGCGCCGAAGCCGCGCAGGTGATCGAGCACCTGGAAACGCTCGACGAGCGCATCCAGGCCCACCTCGAAGGACTCGACCCGCCGGCCGACGCCGTGGCGGTCGGGTCCGGGAGCGGCGGCCCGTCCGACGACCCCTTCTGGCTCGACGGAGGAGGCGATGATGAGTGAGGCGACCGGGGGCCGCACGGCCGAGCTGCCGGAGACGGCGGGCGAGGTGGTCGCCTCGCTCGCCCAGCACCGCGTGCTCTGCACGGCGCAGGTCCAGGCCATCCATTTCCCGGCCAACCGCATCCGCTGGACGCAGGGCGTGCTCGCCCGGCTGCGGGACGCGGGCCTCGTCGAGTGCGTCCAGCCGCCGCGCTCGGGCCGCCGCCTCTGGTTTGCGACCGAGCGCGGGGTGCGGGTGGCCCGCGAGGCCCACGCCCTGGAGGCGAGGCCGCGGCCGCTGGAGGGAAGCGAGGTGGCCGGGCAGCTGCAGGCGCACACGCTCGCCGTCAACGACGCCGGCATCTGCTTCCTGGCGGCGGCGCGCGAGCGGGGCGACGAGTTCGGGCCGCTCTCCTGGCGCCATGAGGTCGCGCACCGGCTCACGCGAGGCCGCGGCCGGCGTCGCCGGGCGCTGATCGCCGACGCGGTGCTGACCTACCTGCGCGGGGAGGGCGGGCGCATCGCCCTGGAGCAGCGCTTCCTCGAGCTCGACCGGGCCACGCTCTCGGTCGACCGCCTCGTCGTCGAGCTGGTCGGCTACGCGGAGTTGTACGGGGCGGTGGATGGCGACGGCGAGCCGGCCTGGCGCGCGTTCTACCCGCGCTTCCCGGCGGTGCATTGCGTGCTTGTCGGCGCCCCGCGGGCAGCGCTTGAGCGACGCCGCAAGAGCGTGATCGCGCTGCTGCGGAGCACCCCGAGGATCGCCAAGGCCCGGGACGTGCGGATCTCGATCTGCCTGCTGGAGGACCTGCAGGAGCGTGGCCCGTTCGCGCCGATCTTCGTCGAGGTCCGCGACCCCGGCAAGCAGGTCGACTGGCTCGGCAAGGCGCCGCGGAGGAAGCGGGAGAGGGGCTGAGGTGGCCTATCTGTTCGAGGAACGACGCGGGGCGTGCTCCGGGCGGCCCGAGGAGGAGGACACGCCGATCTACCGGCTGAGGCTCACTCCGGGCGAGATCGAGGCGATCGTGAGTCGCGTCGGGGAGATCCTCCGCTCGAAAGCCGGAGGTCGTCCCGCGCCACCGCAGCCCGGCCCGCGGCTGGTGACCGCGGCCGAGGTCGCGCGGTGGTGTGGCGTCGAGCGCTCCTGGGTCTATGCCCACGCCGAGCAGTTGGGCGCTCGCAAGATCGGTACCGGCGAGCGCCCGCGCCTGCGCTTCGACCTCGACGAGGTCAGCGAGCGGATCGCCGCGCTGAACGGCCCGCAACCGGGCTGTGGCGCGCGATCCGCGGCGATTGCCGCCGATGCCCGCAAGCGCTCGCTTTCCATGCGACGGAGAGGTATTGTCGTCGGGCAAGGAAAAGACGGCCGGGCGGCGCGACAACGCCCCCGGCCCGGCGCCGAAGGTGACGCTTCGACGCGATGATCAGCCTAGCGGCGACCCGGTTGACCGGCGCCGCTTGGCGTTCGCGCCGGCGATGCCTTCCGCGCCTCGGACCAGGAGGTGACGGCAATGGCTCGTAGATCGGAAGGCCAGGTGGTGGAGCGCCACTGGAAGAGCGGGCGGGGCTACGCGCTCCGCTTCCGTGCTTTCGGCGAGCGCCAGTACCTGACGCTCGGCCTCGAGACCGAAGGCTGGAGCCGCAGGCGCGCCGAGGAAGAGCTGGCGAACGTGCTCGCCGACGTCCGGCGGGGCCTCTGGGTGCCGCCGACGCGGCGCCGCCGCTCGGAGGAGCGAGCCGAAGGCCGGGGCGAGGAGGGCGAGCTGCTGTTCGGCCCCTTCGCGCAGCGGGTGATCGCCCAGCGCGAGGGCGAGGTCAGCGCCAGCTACTTCCGGATCATGCAGTGGAGCCTCTCGCACCTGTTGCCCTACTTCGCCGACTGGCCGCTGGTCGACATCGACGTCGAAGCGGTCGACGCCTACCGCGCCTACAAGGTCGAAGAGGCCGAGTCGATCCGGCGGGCGATCGAGCGGCGCAAGCCGAAGCTCGACGAGCGCGGCCAGCCGCGCCGCCCGCTCAACGCGACCTCGATCAACAAGACGCTGAAGCTGCTCTCCTGGGTGCTCTCGATCGCGGTGGAGTACGGGCACATCGACCGCAACCCCGCCGAGGGGCGAAGGCGCCGCCTGCCCGAACTCAAGCACCCGCCCGTCCACCTCGACACGGTCGAGCAGATTCAGGCGCTGCTCGACGCCTGCGCGCTGCTCGACCGCAGCCCCAGGCGGCGCTCCGAGGACCGGCTGGCGGTGATCTCCACGCTGCTCTTCGCCGGCCCGCGCGCCGAAGAGCTCTGCAACTTGCTCTGGCGCGACATCGATCTCGCCAACGGTCGCATCCTGATCGGCCGCTCGAAGACCCAGGCCGGCCTGCGCGAGATCGACCTGCTGCCGGTCCTGCGCGACACCCTCGCCGCCCACAAGGCGAGCGCCTACCGCTCGGGACCCGACGACCTCGTCTTCCCGACGGCGACCGGCGGCCGCCGTGACCGCCACAACCTGCGCAGCCGCACGCTCGGCCTGTCGATCAAACGCGCCGACGAGCTGCTCGCGCAGCGCGGCCAGCCCTCGCTCCCCCGCGGCCTCACCACCCACAAGCTGCGCCACACCTTCGCCTCGATCCTCGTCGCCTGCGGCGAGGACCCCGCCTCGGTCATGGCCCAGCTCGGCCACGCCCACCCGGCCTTCACCCTGCGCGTCTACACCCACCTGATGCGCCGCGGCAAGGACGAGCGAGCCCGCCTGAAGGCGCTGGTGCAAGGCGAGGTTGTGGAGGCGATGCCAAGCAAGTCGCTGACGGCGGACGAGGTTGGATCATGACCTCGACGATCGGAGTCGCAATCCTCGCAGTTGCCGCCATCTGGCTCTTCGGCAGCCTGCCGGCGCGCTGGTCGGGCGTTCTGCTCGTGGTTACCGGCTCCGTAGGACTCGCCAGCAGCGGCGACGCTGGCGGCTTCCTCCTTATCGTCCTCGGGGTCGCGCTGTGGTTGGGCGGGCACCTTCTGTACCGGATGCGCCGCAGCGTATGGAAGAGCGCGTTGGCCGAACGCCTCTGCCTTGTCCTGCTTCCAGAGCGCTCCGAGGGGCGATGACGAAGCAGATCGGGATGGCCGAAGTTGCGGGGCTATCCTCTCCTCAGACCTAATCCGGGCGGTTAGCTCAGCTGGGAGAGCACCTGCTTTACACGCAGGGGGTCGGCGGTTCGAGCCCGCCACCGGTACCCGTTCAGGGGGTCATCGACTGCGGCGCTGTGATCGTCAAGCGACCCGCATGATCGCGTGGTCGTGCAGTGTCAGCCCGTGCGGTGAGTCTTCGCGTGTGGTGTTGAGGCGGGCGCCAAGTGC
>Ga0210110_1000015_pt1 | contig 79662 bp, 76 predicted proteins | sample China_Galinas_PW_2_FD_184865 | JGI IMG/M metagenome (GOLD analysis project Ga0210110, IMG submission 184865) | Wetland microbial communities from San Francisco Bay, California, USA, that impact long-term carbon sequestration - China_Galinas_PWB_D1... | ecosystem: Environmental > Aquatic > Marine... | reverse complement strand
CTCGCCACCCCGGTACTGAACCGCACGGAACGGGTACACCTTCGGCATGTCTGGCCCCTTCGTTTCGGGCATGGTAGAGCCGCCCGCCGGGGTAGACTCGTGCCATGCCGACGGCGCTGGTCATCCGCACGGCCGGGACCAATTGCGACGAGGAGCTCGTCCGCGCGTTTACCCTCGCCGGGGCGAGTGCCGAGACCGTCCATGTCGATCGGCTGATCGCCGAGCCGTCGCGTCTGGCCTCGGCCGACCTGATCGGGCTCCCTGGTGGGTTCAGCTACGGCGACGACATCGCCTCGGGGCGGATTCTGGCGATGAAGCTGCGCGAGAGGCTGTGGGGCCCGCTGCGCGACGCGGGCGAACGCGGCACGCCGATCATCGGCGTCTGCAACGGCTTCCAGGTGCTGGTGCAGGTCGGGCTGCTCCCGGGCCCGCCTGCGGGCGAGCCGTGGCCCGATGCGCCCCCACGCCAGACGGTCTCGCTGGCGGCCAACGCCTCGGCCGGCTTTGTGGACACCTGGACGCCGATGCTCGTCGAGCCCGGGTCCGCCTGCGTCTGGACGCGGGGGTTGGCTGGCGACGCAGACGTGCTGCGTTTCCCGTCGGCCCACGGCGAGGGGCGCTTCGTCGCGCCGCCCGGGGTCATCGCCGACCTCGAACGCACGGGGCGCGTGGCATTGCGCTACGCGGACAACTTCAACGGTTCGGCAGGCGCGATCGCCGGGATCTGCGATGCCTCGGGGCGCATCCTCGGGCTCATGCCCCACCCGGAGCGCTACCTCGACTGGTCGCGTCATCCTTTCTTTCCGCGGCTGGACGCCGGGACGAAACGTGGGCAGACGCCGGGGCTGAAGCTCTTCCGCAACGCGGTCGAGGCCGCAACGGAGGCGGGGGCGCGTCCGGTACACTGAATCGGTGGAAGCGGAATCGCCCGTACCCAAGCCGGAGACGCGGCAGATTCCCGCCGACGAGGGCGGCGTGGTCATGCTCGAACGCGAGTGCGTCTCGTGCGGGTACACGCTGCGTGGTCTGGCGCTCGACGGGGTGTGCCCCGAGTGCGGCACGCCGATCGAACGCTCGCTCTATCGCACGCGCCTCAAGCACGCCGATGTGGAGTACCTGCGGAGGCTCGTCCGCGGGGCGTTGCTCGTGTCGGTGGTGCCGTGGGCGATCGTTGCCGGGCTGGTGTACATCTTCCTGCAGATCGGGCTGGCGGCCGTCTGGCCGGGTTTCGCCGCCTTGATCGAGCAGCACTACCTGATCGAGGATGTGCTAGTGGTGGCGGTGATCTGCTGCTGGGCGATCGGGTGGTGGATGCTCGGCGGGCGCGAGCCCGGACCCGCACGCCCTTTGTTCGCCGAGGACTGCAGACGCGTGGCCCGCGTCACGTCGGTCGGAGTGGCGGCCTTGTTCATCGGGTGGATGCTCGTGCCGTACCGATCCGCGATCTGGACCGGCGTGGGTGTGGCGTTGGCGATCGTCGCGTTCGTGCAGCACGGCGCGGGCATGCTCTACCTGCGCGACCTGCTCCGGCGCGTCCCCGACCGGCCGGGTGAACGTGCGGCGGAGTGGGCGCTTGTTTTCGCGCCGATCGTTGTTTTCCAGTATTTCGACAGCAGCTTCGGCCGCCCGATCGCTGGACAATCGGTGGTTGTCCGGTTCGTCTTTGCGACTGCCGCGCTTGTGTTGCCGCTGCTGCTCGTCGCCTTCTTCCTCAAGCTGCCGGGCACGCTGCGCGGCGTGCTCCGCGACGCCGAAGCGGTGGTGCCTGATGGTCGTTGACCCGCGCTCGCTGACCGGGCTCGACCCCGACGCGCGCGTCGAGGGGCACAAGACGTGCCCAAAGTGCGGGTACGACCTCATCGGGCTGCCCGTCGCCGGTCGGTGCCCGGAGTGCGGCACGCCGATCCGACGCAAGCGCGGACGCGCCGATCTGCTCGACAACCTCACCGACGCGCCGCCGGCGTACCTGCGTCGTCTCAACGTGGCGTGTGCGCTGATGGCGCTGTCCGCGGTGGTGATGCCGCTGGCGCTGATCGCGATCCCGCTCACCGCTCGCCCCGCGGCCGCCGGCGCCGAGCTGATCGCGTCGGTCGTGTGGTGTTTCGCGGTGTGGGGCGCGACGGCGCCGAAGCCCCTGCGCCCCGGCGCGAAGATCAACCCGAAGAAGGTGCTGCGGAAGACGCGGGCCGTGGGGCGCTGGACGCAGGTGGCCTGGCCGGTTTCTGCCGCCTGCGTCGCCGGGGCGTTGATGCTCCCTGCCGGCGGGCTGGTCCTGGCGATCGCCGCGCTCGTGTTCGCGATGATCGGTGCGTTCGGTCTCATGGCGACGGCGTTCATCGTCGCCGACCTCGCCGACTGGGCCGCTGACACCGCCCTCGGCGGGCGCCTGCGCGTTTCGTCGTTCACGATCGTCGCGACCGGCGCGTACATCGTTTTCGTCTCGTTCTTCGCGGGGTTCTTCGGGGGGGTGGGCGACGTGCTGCGCCTAATGGCGTTCTTCGCCTTCGTGATCTTTCTCATCGCTCTGGTGGTCCTGCTCGTCGGTCTGCTCCAGCTCGCGACGATGACGACGTGGGCGATCCGGCACGCCGACGAGTCGATGGAGCGCGACCGCAGGCTCATGGACCGCGCCGAGCGGTTCGCCGCCGAGCTCACCGGCCCGCAGCGCCAGTCCGCCAACCCAACACCCGAGGAACTCGGCATCGAGCTCGGTGATTCATCGGCGACACCCGAGCGTCAGCCGCATCAGGGACACTCGATCCGCCGCCCCGAGGACACCGAGTCGTACCGCGCCGACCTCTAGCTCCCGTACCATCGCCCGTGCCGAAGGTGCTTGTCGCCATGTCGGGTGGGGTCGATTCGTCGGTCGCGGCCGCGCTGCTCAGGGAGCGCGGATGCGACGTGGTCGGGGTGTTCATGCGCCTCGGCTCGCCGGGTGAGGAACTCGAGACGGGTGCAGACTCGTGCGACCCGGTGCGGATCGGGCACAAGGGGTGCTGCTCGATCAACGACGCGGCCGACGCGCGGCTCGTTGCCGCCCAGCTCGGGATCCCGTTCTACGTGCTCGACTTCAAGCGCGAGTTCGGTCGGATCATCGACTACTTCGTCGCCGAGTACGCCGCGGGGCGCACGCCCAACCCGTGCGTGCGGTGCAACGACTGGCTGAAGTTCGGTCGCCTGCACGAGTACGCGCGGCAGATCGGGGCCGACTTCGTCGCGTCCGGGCACTACGCGCGCATCGAACCAGACCCACTCAACGAGTCGGGAGCGAACGACGGCGGGTTTCGCCTGCTCCGCGGCATCGACGCGCACAAGGACCAGAGCTACGTGCTCTTCGGGGCCGTGCGCGAAGCGCTCGGTCGGATGATCCTGCCGATCGGGACGATGCACAAGGACGAGACACGCGACACCGCCCGGCGCCTCGGGCTGCCCGTGTTCGACAAGCCCGACAGCCAGGAGATCTGCTTCGTCCCCGACGACGACTACGCCGGGCTGGTCGAACGGAAGATGCCCGAACTGGCCCGCGAAGGCGACATCCTCGACACCTCGGGCGCCGTCGTCGGCACCCACGCCGGGCAACACCGCTTCACCATCGGGCAGCGCCGCGGCGTCGGCGTCGCCTTCGGACGCCCCATCTACGTCGTCGGCAAGAGCCCCGAAGCGAACACGATCACCGTCGGCGAGCGCAACGATCTGCTTGCGTCGGGGTGCGTCGCGGGCGAAGCGAACTGGCACGCCGATCCCGCGCGATTCTCTGAATGGACCCCGTGCCTCGCCCAGCACCGCTACAACGCCGACGCGGTTGAGGGCGAAGCCCGCGCCGCGCCCGACAAGACCTCCTTTGAGGTCCGCTTCTGTTCTCCTCAGCCCGCGGTGACGCCCGGGCAGGCGATCGTGCTCTACGACGCCGACGCGGTGCTGGGCGGCGGGTGGATCGCGACTCCGACGCCCGCGTGAGGGGGACGCCCTTCGGGTAGGCTGGTCGCCGGGGTGGCGGAGCACGGAGTGGCGTTGACCGGACAGGACATGCCCGCGCGGAGGCTGATCCCGGAGATCATGGACGATCCCGCCCTGCCGGCCGCGGACCATATGGCCGCGTTGCGCGGGCTGGAGAGCATCAACCGCGCCTCGCGGGCTTCGGCGGCGATCTGGCGTGTGCTCAGGTCGTACGCCCGGGCGGATGCCCCCCTGCGCGTGCTCGACATCGCCACCGGCTCGGGCGACGTCGCGGTCGGGCTCGCGCGGTGCGCGGCACGCGAGGGTGTGAAGCTCGAACTCACCTGCTGCGACATCAGCCCGCGCGCGTGCGAGGCGGCCGGGCGGCGCGCGAACGGGCAGAAAGTCACGGCGGAGCTGGTCACACTGGACGCCCTCGCCGATCCGCTCCCCGAGGGGCACGACGCCGTGGTCTGCTCGCTCTTCCTGCACCATCTGTCGGGAACCGATGCGGAGCGGTTGCTGGAGCGGATGGGCGCGGCCGCGCGCCGTGTCGTGGTCGTCAACGATCTCGCCCGCTCTCGTCGCGGGACGGCGCTCGCGTGGGTGGGCTCGCGGGCGTTGACGCGCTCGCATGTCGTCCATACCGACGCGGTTCTCTCCGCCCGCGCGGCGTTCACCCCCGATGAGGCGCTCGGGATCGCCCGTCGTGCCGGGCTCGCCGGCGCCCGGGTGCGCCGGGTGTGGCCGTGCCGCTTCCTGCTCGTCTGGGAACGATCATGACCGCGCACCGGTCGGTCGAACCGCGGTGGGACGTCATCGTCATCGGGGCCGGCCCTGCGGGGTCGTCGGCCGCCCGCGCCGCCGCGTCGTCCGGCGCGCGCACGCTCCTTGTCGACCGTGCCCGCTTCCCACGCCCGAAGGTCTGCGGTGGGTGCCTCAACGCCGCCGCCATCGACACGCTCGCACGCTCCGGCGCCGACCCGACGCGTCAGGCGTGGGGCGATAGCCCCTTCAACCGCGCACGGGTTCTGCGCGGCGGACGTTCGACCGGGTTCGCGCTGCGTCCCGGAATCTCGGTCGACCGCGCCACGCTCGATCAGTGGCTCGTCGAGCGGGCCGTCCACGCCGGCGCGTCGTTCCTCGACGGCGTCCGCGCCGAGGTGCGCGACACCGACTCAAAGCTCCGCCCAGTGCGATTGGCATGGGGCGACCGGATCACCGACGCGACCGCACGCGTGGTCATCGCCGCGACCGGGCTCGAGCGGGCGGGGGGCGAGCCCCCGGCGCGCGTCGCGCCGCACTCGCGCATCGGGCTGTGCGCGGTCACGTCCGACACCGGCGCCGTCGCGCCGGGCGAGATCGTCATGGCGGTGGCCCGCGAGGGGTACGTCGGGCTGGTCCGACTCGGCGATGGACGCCTCGACATCGCCGCGTCCGTACGCCCCGACGCGCTGCGCGACCTCGGCGCCGACGGTGTTGTGCGCACGATCCTCGGCGCCGCCGCGATGCCCGACGCCGTCCCGGCGGGTGTGAAGTGGCACGGCACGCCGCCGATCACGCGCCGTCGCGACGCGGCCGCGACTCGGCTGCTCTTCGTCGGCGACGCCGCGTCGTTCGTCGAGCCGATCACCGGCGAGGGGATGGCCTGGGCGATCGCCTCCGGGCTGGCCGCGGGGCGGCTCGCCGGGCGCGCGCACGCGGCGTGGTCGCCTTCCGACGAGCGCGTCTGGCGCGCCGCGCACGCCCGCCTCGTCCGACGACGCCAGCGCGCCTGCCGCGCGATCCGCGCGCTGCTCGGCAGCCGCGTCGGCGTGTCGGCGGCGGTGGGGGTGCTCGGGCTGTCGCCGCGTTTCGGCGAACTGCTCGCCGCGATCACCGCCCGTCCGTACCGGGTCGAGGCGTACTCATGAACGCGGCGCTGCGGTCGATCGGGTTGGCCACGCCGGCGCGATCGCTCTCGCAGCGAGAGTTCGCCGAACTGACGGCGCGGACCGTCGGGCTGCCCGAGGAGCGGCTGCGCGCCCTCCGCCGCCTGTACGAAGCCACCGCGATCGAGCGCCGCGGCAGCGTCCTGCTCGGCAACGATCCGCCGTACCCGCCCGCCCGCGACGCGACCGACCCCGGACCGGGCACGGGCGAGCGCCTGCGACCGTTCCTCCCCGCCGCCCTCGAACTCTCCGAGCGAGCCTGCCGCGATGCGCTCGGCGCCGCGGGCATCGAGCCCGCCGTCGTGACGCACGTCGTCAGCGTCTCGTGCACCGGCTTCGCCGCGCCCGGCGTCGAGATCGGACTGATCGAGCGGCTCGGGCTCCGGCGGACGACCCAGCGTCTGAGCGTCGGGTTCATGGGCTGCCACGGCGCGATCAACGGACTGGCCGCCGCTCGCGCGCTCGCCCTGGGCGAGCCCGGCGCCGTTGTCCTGCTCAACGCGGTCGAGCTGTGCAGCCTGCACTTCAGCTACGCGTCCGAGCCCGAGCGGAGCGTCGGCAACGCGCTGTTCGCCGACGGCGCCGCGGCCGCGGTCGTCACCGCGACCGATGAGCGCACCGACGGCGCGCCCCGCCTCGCCGGCTTCGGCACCGTTGTCGTGCCCGGCTCGGGCGACGCGATGGGGTGGCAGATCGGGGATTTCGGGTTCGAGATGACGCTGTCGCGCCGCGTGCCGGAGGAGCTGGCGGGCGAGCTGCGACCGTTCCTCGCCGAGTGGCTCGCGCGCCACGAGCTGCGCACGCCGGACATCCGCTCGTGGGCGGTGCACCCCGGTGGGCCGAAGGTGCTCGACGAAGCCGCCCGCACGCTCGGGCTGCCGTCCCACGCTCTCGACGCCTCGCGCGCGGTCCTCCGCGAGCACGGCAACATGTCGAGCCCCACTGTCCTGTTCGTTCTCGACCGTCTGCTGCGCGCGCGGGCGGAACTGCCCTGCGTGCTGCTCGCGTTCGGGCCCGGGCTCGTCGCCGAGGCGGCGCTCCTGCTCTAGGCTCTGTTTGACGGATCGAAATCCGTAGCTCCGTGCCACTGATCGGTCTTTCGATCAGTGTCTCCGAACGGCTGGAAGGAGTGAGAGCACTGATCCGAAGACGGATCAGTGGCACGAAGGGATCCGTCAAACAGAACCTAGCCCTTCATGATGAACAGGTAGTTGAACCCGCGGAGGTAGAAGCCCTCCTTCTCGGCCGCCTTGTGCCAGTTGCCGCGGCGCAGCTTGCGGTTGTGGCGCACGACGCACGCGATGTCCACCGGCGTGAACCGCTCGCGCAGCAGCCCGAACAGACCGAAGCCGATGGGCATGAACTCGTTCCCGCCCTTGCGCTTGCGGAACGAGTCGCTGACATAGAGCCCCATGTACCGCTTCGGCTTGAGCACGCGCCGGCACTCGTCGATCACGCGCCCCATCGCCTCGTAGTACGCCGCCCCGCCGTCCTCGCCGCCGGCCGAGAGCTTCCCGATGCACCGCGGGTCGTCGGAGTAGTCGACGTGCGTCGAGTACGGCGGGTCGACGAAGACGAAGTCGGCGACCGCGTCGTCGAGCGGCAGCTCGCGGGCATCGCCCTGGCGGATCTCCTGGCGCGTCGGGCTCAGGTCGAACCCCTCGACCCGCCTGCCGAGGTCCCGCGCCACATCGATCGTTGTCCCGCTGCCGCACATCGGATCGACAACGAGGTCGCCCTTGCGGGTGTAGCGCGTGAGGAGCTGCCAGATCACCCACGCCGGCGTCGCGCCGATGTAGGTGTCGTCGCCCTGCTTGGTCCCGTCGCCCGGGTCGTAGCTGCGGCTCGGGTACTCCCACAGCGTGGTGGTCTCGAGACGCAGCGTCGGCTTGTCGCGTTTACGCCCCTGCCCGCGGTCGATCTCGACCTTCGGCCCGTGCGGACTCTTGCGTGTCATAGCTGGGCGGCGATCGCGTCGAGGATGCGCGCCTTGGCCTCGGCGACCGACCCTGTGATCCGCGCCCCGGCCGCCCGCGCGTGCCCGCCACCGCCGAGCAGCTGCGCGACCTCGTTGACGTCCACCGCCCGCTCGTCCTCCTTGCTCCGCAGGCTCACCTTCACCCGCCCGTCGTCGGTCTCGCTCATCAGCGCCGAGACAAGCACGCCCTTGATACCCAGCGCCTGGTCGGCGATGCCGCCGGTCTCGCCCGGTCCCGCGTGCGCCTCGGCCACGTCGGCCCGCGTGATCGTCATGAACGCGACGCGTCCATCGGCCTCCACCTCGAGGCTCGCGAACGCCCGGGCCATCACGCGGAACCGCGACGCCCGGTCCTGCTGCTCGGTCAGCTCGTACAGCATCGCGTGCCGCACCCCGCCCTCGATCAGGTCGGCCGCCAGATGCAGCCCCCGCGGCGTGACGTTCGAGTGCTTGAACCACCCCGTGTCGGTCGCGATGCCGAGGTAGAGCGGCTCGGCGATCTCGCGCGGCAGTTCGGCCGGCCCGACACCGAGCAACAGCCCGCACAGCTCGGCCACCGGCTCGCACACCGCCGCCGCCGCCGTGTCGATGTACCGCGCCCCCGCGATCTCCGCGTTTCCGTTGCGGTGGTGATCGACGACGATCGTGTGCTCGGCCAGCGGGCGCAGCAGCGCCTCGAAGTGCTCGAGCTGGTTCCACGAGCCAGTGTCCACGACCAGCACGGCACCGAACGACGCCGCGTCCGGCAGCCCGTCTCTCTCCACACTGCGCCACCGCGTCGCGCCCGCAATCTGCTTGAGCCAGTCGGGGATCGGGCCGGCGAACCACGGAGTCGCCGCACGCCCCGGCGCCTCGTCGATCGTCTCCAGCGCACGGCACACCGCCAGCGCCGCCCCGGCCGCGTCGCCGTCGGGTTTCTGGTGTGTGAGCACAAGCACCCGCCCGGCGTTGCGCAGGCGTTCGGTGATCTCGTTCAGCGTCGTGTTCGTCTCCCAGCTCACGCGGGCACCCCCGGGGTCAGGTCGCGCACGCGCTCGCAGTCGCGGTGCATCTGTTCGATGAGTCTGTCGACCTGTGCGTACCGCGCCTGGTCGCGCAGCCACGCCGTGAACGACAGGCGGATCCCCCACCCGTACTCGGGCAACCCGGCGATCGCGTCGCCGTCGGTCTCGGCGTCGAGCAGGTACGCCTCGACGACACGCTTCGGCGAGTCGGTGAAGGTCGGCTTGGTGCCGATCGAGGCGGCTGCCGGCACACGGCGCCCGTCCGGCAGCGTCGCGATCGCGGCGTAGACCCCATCGGCGGGCACGAGGCACGGTCCCTCGATGTTCGCCGTCGGAAACCCGATCCCCCGCCCGCGGCGCTCGCCGCGGACCACCGTCCCGGGGATCTCGTACTCGCGCCCAAGCAGACGGCGGGCGTCGTCCACCCGACCCCGCTCGATTAGCCAGCGGAGCATGCTGCTGGCGGCCGGCACCAGCGTCTGGTCCGACAGGGCAACCTCGACAGGCTCGACCACGACGACCCCGAAGCCGAGTTCGCGACCAAGACGCTCCAAGAGATCGGTGTCGCCGAGCCGCCCGCGCCCGAAGCGGAAATCGGGCCCCTCGACCACCGTGGAGGGGCGATGCCGCTCGGCGAGCCACTCGGCGAAGGCAACCGCGTCGGTCGCGAGCAGCTCGGGCGTGGGTTCGAGGCGTTCGACGCGCGTCGCGCCGGCGCCCTTCAGCAGATCGACTCTGTCCTCGAACGTTGTCAGACGTGCCGGGACACTCCCGGGGCGGAGCACCGTCGCCGGGTGCGGGTCGAACGACAGCGCAACGACCTCGTCGCCGGCCTTCCGTGCGCGGTCGATCAGCGCCGCGTGCCCCGCGTGCACCCCGTCGAAGTTCCCGATGGTGACGACCGTGCCCGGCATGGCCCAGAGCCTAGCCCGATCGTCCCCGCCGCGATTCCGGACACAACCCTGCTTCTATACTCATTCGGCCGGGCATTCCCCGGCAGATTGGGAGCGGACATGTCGGTGTTCAGTCGCAAGAAGCAGGCAGCGCCCGTCCTCGTCCCGCAGGCCTCCGGCGTGATGCAGATCGGCGAGCAGATGCTCGGGGCGGCACGCAAGCACAGGGCCGGGCTCCTCAGCGCCAAGTTCTACCAGGACAAGCTGATGGACTGGGCGATGAAGGACCACGAGTTCAAGGTCCAGCTCTTCCGCTTCGTCGACGCCTTCCCCGTCCTCACCACGCCCGAGATGGTCCACGACCACCTCGCCGACTACCTCTCTCAGCCCGGCGTCAAGCTGCCGCCGTTCCTCTCGACCGCGATGAAGGCCGGCGGGCTCGCCAAGGGGACGCTCACCAAGACCATCTCAGGGCAGATCAAGGGGATGGCGCACAACTTCATCGCCGGCACCGACGCCGCCAGCGCCCTGCCGACGCTCGAGCGGCTCTGGAAGGAGGGGGTGGCGTTCAGCGTCGATCTGCTCGGCGAGGCGTGCGTCTCCGACGCCGAGGCCGACGCCTATCGCGACAAGTACCTCGACCTCGTCGGCAACCTTCCCGCAACGGTCGCCTCGTGGCCCGAGCAGCCACGCCTCGAGCGCGACCACCTCGGCCCGATCCCCCGCACCAACGTCTCGATCAAGATCTCGAGCCTCAGCGCCCGCTCCGACCCCATCGATAACGAGGGCGCCATCAACGACCTGATCGGGCGCCTGCGCCCGATCCTTGAGGCAGCGCACGCCAACGGCGTGTTCATCAACTTCGACGTCGAGCAGTTCGCCTACAAGGACATGACCATCGAGCTGTTCGAGCGCTGCTGCGCCGAGGTCCCGTTCGAGGCGGGGCTGGCGATGCAGGCGTACCTCCGCTCCGGCGCCGACGACGCCCGGCGCGTCCGCGCGTGGGCGAGGGAGACCGGGCGCGTCATCACCGTTCGCCTGGTCAAGGGCGCCTACTGGGACTACGAGACGATCCACGCCGAGACGATGGGCTGGGGCTGCCCGGTCTGGGGCGAGAAGTGGCAGACCGATCGTTGTTTCGAGGAGATGGCCGACATCCTCCTCGACGGAGCGCCGCGCAAGGAGGGCGAGGGGGGCGTCAAGCTCGCGCTCGGCAGCCACAACGTCCGCTCCATCGCCTACGCCCTCGCCGGCGCGCACAAACGCGGGCTCCCGCCGGAGTCGGTCGAGCTCCAGATGCTGCACGGGATGGCCGACCAGCTCAAGCACGCCGCCGCCGAGATGGGGCTGCGCGTCCGCGAGTACGTGCCGGTCGGCGAGATGATCCCCGGGATGGCCTACCTCGTGCGCCGGCTGCTCGAGAACACGTCGAACGAGTCGTGGCTCAAGGCCGGCTTCCTCGACAACGCCTCGCCCGATCAGCTCCTGCGCGACCCCGGTCCCCAGAACGGCGAGGCGAAATCCCGCGAGGGACCCGACGCTAAGTCGCTGCACCGCGCCGCGGCCGCGCGCCACAAGCTCAGCCCGTCCCACCCCGAGGTCGGCGACGGTCTGGCGTTCGTCAACGAGCCGACGCGCGACTTCTCGCAGTCGGACGTGCGAGAGGTATTCGCCCGCGCAATCGAGAGCGCCGAGGTCCCGACCGGCGAGAAGCTCCTCGACGAGCACGAGGCCAAGGCGATGCTCGCGCAGGCCCACGAGGCGTTCGACCGCTGGCGCGACACCGACCAGCTCACACGCTCCAACTGCCTGACCAAGGTCGCCGCCACCATGCGCGCGCGGCGCGACGAGCTGTCGGGCGTCATGATCAAGGAGGCGGGCAAGACCTGGCGTGAAGCCGACGCCGACATCTGCGAGGCGATCGACTTCTGCGAGTACTACGCCCGCCTGGCGATGCCCATGTTCAGCCGCGAGCGGCTCGGCAAGTTCATCGGCGAGCTCGACGAGGTCTGGTACCAGCCCAAGGGTGTGGCCGTCGTGATCTCGCCGTGGAACTTCCCCTCGGCGATCTTCTGCGGCATGACCGCGGCCGCGCTGGTCACCGGCAACTGCGCCATCGTCAAGCCGTCGCGTCAGACCGTCGGCATCGCGAAGATCATCACGCAGATCCTGTGGGACGCAGGCATCCCGCGCGACGTGCTGCACTTCTGCCACGCCCCCGGCTCGACCGTCGGGTCGGCCCTCGTCCGCGACCCCCGCGTCAGCATGATCGCCTTTACCGGGTCCAAGCCCGTCGGGCTCGACATCATCGAGGGCGCCGCCCACACACTCCCCACCCAGACCAACGTCAAGAAGATCGTCTGCGAGATGGGCGGCAAGAACGCGATCATCGTGGACGCCTCGGCCGACCTCGACGAAGCCGTCACCGGCGTCCGCTACTCCGCCTTCGGCTTCCAGGGGCAGAAGTGCAGCGCCTGCTCACGCTGCATCGTGGTTGACCCCGAGGGGCCCGACGGCCCGCACACCCAGACGTTCCTCCGACGCCTCGTCGAGGCCACCCGCTCGCTGATCATCGGCCCCGCGGCCCACCCCGGCACCGACGTCGGGCCGGTCATCGACGCCGGCGCCAAGAAGACCATCCTCGACTACATCGAGCACGGGAAGCGAGAGTGCCACCTCGAGCTCGCGATGGAGGTGCCCGAGGGGCTCGAGGAGCGGACCGGGCGTGACTACGTGCCGCCGCACATCTTCAGCCGCGTGACGATGGACCACAAGATCGGGCGCGAGGAGATCTTCGGGCCGGTGCTCAGCATCTTCCACGCCCGCAGCTTCGAGGAGGCGCTCGCGATCGCCAACGCCAGCGAGTACAAGCTCACCGGCGGCGTCTACACCCGCAAGCCCGAGCACATCGAGCGGGCCAAGCGCACCTTCCGCGTCGGCAACCTCTACATCAACCAGAAGTGCACCGGCGCCCTCGTCGCCCGCCAACCCTTCGGCGGCTCGGGCATGTCCGGCGTCGGCACCAAGGCCGGCGGCGCGGATTACCTGCTCCACTTCACCGACCCAAGAGCCTGCTGCGAGAACACCATGAGACGAGGGTTTGCGCCGGAGTTATGAGGCTCAAGCGGCAAGATCTGGTACAATCAACTGATGACGGTAACCCAGCCTCAGCCTTCCCGAAGGTGACCCGATGGTACTGCTCGGTGGCATACTGCTGGTGCTGGCGGGGTTCATGACGAACATGGTGGGTCGCGGTGCAATGCGAGATAGCCGGAACCACTGGGAGTACGGGGTCTCGTCAGAGTCACGGCATCGCGCATTCTCCAGAGTGCTGATTGTTGGTGGCATGCTCTGCATGATTGTTGGAACATACCTGGTTCTGAAGGGCTTGTTCGGTTAATCACTCGGCGACAGTACCTCGAGCCGGGCGAGTGTGGTGATGGGAAACGGCAAGAGCGGGTACTGGGGATTGCGGGAGGACGGCAGCGATGGGCATCTTTTCGAAAAAGCTGCCGGAAGAACATTATCAGGCGGTCAAGCGCCTTGCCGAAAGCGCGGATGCAGTAAACCAGCAGGTACGCGACGATACGCTGTCGTTTCAAGGTGCGCATCTTGATTTATCAGACAGCGACAACCGGATTCGCTTGATGGGACGAATGCGTCTCGCAATGCGAGATGCGGTTGGGAAGCCGCGAAGTGCTTTCAAAGGGGCGATCAGTGAACTGGATGCGAGACTGAAGAAGCTGCCCATTGATGGAAGTGCGAGCGACGACATATGTGCATGTATGATGTCCATCGCACTCTTGAAGGTAGAGTATGTGTGTTCAGTTAGCTGTGAGTTTCCCAAGGACAGGCGATTGGGAGCATTGGCACTGAAGCTCGTCATGCTCACAGGACAGGCGCACGAGCAGATGTTCAGATCAGTGGATGATGCGAACCCTGTAGATTCACGCATGAGCGCGACTCCACAGAACGTGAAGGAATTCACGCATCAGTTGAACGAATTCGCGCATCGGTGGCAGTTGCTGCACGAGTGCCCCTGTATCCTCGCCGTTTTGGAACGAGCCACCGGCGTGAACAAGCTCTTCGAATGAACACCGGGGTGCCGTGGTACAGCCGCAGGCTGAACCACGATCAGCCGACGTCGTGCTTGAGGTCTGCGACGTGCAGCGTGGCACCCGTGTCCCGATGCGGGGGACGTATCCCCCGCACCCCCTCTCTGAAGCCACAAGGCATAAGGCACTAGGCACTAGGCACCAGGCATAAGGGCAGGTGGCCCGGACCTCCGTGCCACTGACCCGTCTTCGGGTCAGTGCTCCCGCCCCTTCCATTCCTCGAGACACTGATCGGAAGACCGATCAGTGGCACGGGTCAACGGTGCTTCCTGACGCCGAGTCTGAGGAGTCTCCGACGAAGGCTCGGATCCGTCCGAGTTCCCCCTGCACCCGTCGCGCGCGTTCCTTCTCCCTCTCGACGCGCCCGGGCTCCCCGCCGATCCGAGGCTTCGCGGGCTCGGCCTCGGCGTCCGCGGACGCGCGTGCCACGGGCGGCTTGTCCGCCCGTGCCGATCGAAGCACTGGCTGACGAGCCGGGTGCCGTGGCCACGTCTTCGTTGGCCACGCCGAACGCCCCGGAACGCACTACCGACGACTCTCCCGATCGAGAACGGCGACCGCGGCGTTGATTTGCTCGTTGCTGAGGATCCGCTCGCGGTCGGTGACGAACTTGGCGAAGTAACTCTCGTTGGCTACGAAGACCTGATCCGGTGTCTCCGGGTCATCGGCCTCCACGAACCAGCCCGGGTAGAGCAGGACCGCGCGGACCCAGATGTCCTGCCCCGCGCGGCGGAGCAGGTTGCCGACCTCGGCCGCTTCCGACTTCGCTTGCCCGACGTGGTCGCGCTCGGGCTTGACGCCGTCGATCCGGAGTTCGCCGTCCCGCCAGGTGACTGTGGCCGAGCCGCCGTGCTTGTCGCGCTTGCTCCGTGTCTTCGTCTCGACCGCGAACACGCCGCCCGGCCCGACGACGACGTGGTCGATGTTGAACCGATCGAACTGCAGGTCGTGGAAGACGTGGTACCCGCGTCGCTCGAGCAGCTTGAGAGCGTCGCCGACAGCCCGCTCCCCCTGCCACCCGAGCTTGAGTTTGCGAAGCGGCTTCCGTCGTCGGAGGAAGAACAGGTACGCCGCCGGGATGCTCACAACGAACAGCGCGGTTAGCGCGATCGGCAGGAGAAGTCCCGGGCGGTAGTACTGGAACCACGCGGTAAACGCGCCGACGCCGAGGAGCAATGGCGGGATGACGGCCGCGAACGCGAGCCCCCACACGTCTTCGTCCCATCGCTCTCGCGCCGATTCACCGGGGAGGCGTGACGGCTCTCGCTTCAGCGGCGACCGCTTCTCGATCTTGCGGGGCATGATCGCAGCATAGCGAACCGGGCGCGGCGCACCCTCTCTGATGCGGGGGAGGTCTCCCCTGCACCCCCTCTGAGAAGGCACAAGGCGCTGGGCACAAGGAACCAGGGAAGAGACCGAGCGAAGAGACCGAGCGCGAGCGAGGGCTTCGTGCCCATCAGACCCCGTCTTCGGGTCAGTGCCACTTCTTCTCCCATCCCTCTCACGGACACTGACCTGAAGACAGGTCAGTGGCACGCGCGATACCATCCGCACGTATGCGCCGGGGCCCGCTGCTCTCGATCCTGATCCTTGTCTTCCTCGCGCTGGGCGTGCCCGCGTTCTTTGCGCCCCCCGCCCGCGCCCAGCTCACCGACCTGCTCAAGCAGAACGGGAACGGCAACGGCGAGGCCCAGCCCGCTCAGCCCGCCGAGCCGGTCGTCACCGCCGAGTCGGTCAAGGACAAGCAGAAGGCCCTGGCGGACGAGATCAAGGCGGCCGAGGGGCAGGTGGCGGCGATCGGCGAGGGGCCGGTGCCCGACGCCCTGCGCAACCGTCTCGAGACGCTGCGTCGGATCGACTCTTTGCTGGCCCAGCAGCTCTCGGCTCTCGGGCGCATCCCCGACGCCCAGCAGGCCAAGGCCGACCTCGAATCTCAGCTGACGACGCTGCAGGAGCAAGGCCCGCCGGGCGACCGTCCGTTCCCGATCTCGGCCCTCGACCGGGCCCGCGACGACGCGGTCGCGGAGCGCGATCGTGACAAGGCCGCCGCCGACCGCGTCGATCAGGCGCAGAAGGCGTTGGAGACGGCGCGGACGGCGTTGGAGACGGCCGAGAAGGCGCGTCGCGGGGCCAAGGAGGCCGCCGCCGGCGCCGGCGAGGGTCCTCAGGGTGCCGACCTGGTGATCGCCGCGAACCGTGCAGAGCTCGAGGCGCGTGCCGCCGCCGAGACGCTGACGCTTCGGCGTCTCGAGCTCGACGCGGCGAAGCTCGACCGCGAGACCGAGGCGGTGCGTCTGAAGATCGCCGAGGAGACGCTGAACTGGATCAATCGTGAGACACGGTTCACCGAGAAGGAGCTGAACGACCAACTTAAGTCGCTGGATGATCGTCGCGAGGAGCTCGAGAAGACGAAGGCCGAGACGGCCGCCCCTGCTCTGGCCGAGGCCGTCAGCGTCGAAGACCGGCGCCGCAAGCGCATCGGGAACTCGACCGCTCCCGCCGACGTCGAGGAGCTGACGGCCCTGCGGATGCAGCGAGAAGCGGCGCAGGAGGCGGTTGACGTCATCGACAAGCGCCTCGCACGAATCGAGGACCGCAAGCGCGCCTGGGAACGGCGCTTCAGCGTTTATCACGACCTGGCGAGCAACAAGGACATCGCGTTGTGGCGCGACGAGGCGCGCTCGGCCGTCACCCGCTACGACGCCGACCGCAACGTCACCACGACGAAGATCAACATCGCCAACAACGACACCCGCGACCTCGACCGGCGGATCGAGGATCCGCAGCCGCCCGACGACCAGTTGGTGGAGACGCTCAAGGCGCAGCGTGCCGCCGCCGAGGCGCGCATCAGCGCCCTGCGCGACGATCTCACCTCCCTCGAGACCTCGATACGCGTCCAGAAACTCCTGCTCGGGCAGATCGAGACCGAGCAGGCGACCATCACGTTCGGCGAGCGTCTCTCTTCGCTCTGGCATGGCGTCACAGGCGTCTGGACCTACGAGTTCTTCAGCGTTGACGACAAGCCCATCACCGCCGGCAAGATCTTCACCGGGCTCATCCTCCTCATCGCCGGCTTCTGGGCCTCGCGCCGCGTCAGCAACTTCCTCGGGCGGCGCGTCTTCCCGCACTTCGGGCTCAACGAGGGCGCGTCGGCCGCGATGCGCTCGATCGTCTTCTATCTCTTCGTCATCCTGGTCACGCTGGCCGCTCTCAAGGCCGTCAACGTCCCGCTCACCGTCTTCACCATCCTCGGTGGTGCGGTGGCGATCGGCATCGGCTTCGGCTCGCAGAACATCGCCAACAACTTCATCAGCGGGCTGATCATCCTCGCCGAGCGTCCCATCCGCGTCGGCGACATGGTCCAGTTCGAAGAGGTCATGGGCATCGTCGGGCGCATCGGCGCACGCTCGACCCGCGTCACCACCTTCGACAACATCGAGCTGATCGTCCCCAACTCCACCATCATCCAGGCCAACGTCACCAACTGGACCCTTTCCGACCACCGCGTCCGCGGGCACGTCCGCGTCGGCGTCGCCTACGGGAGCCCGACGCGCGACGTCGCCAACCTGCTGCTCAAGGCCGCCGACGACCACGGACGCATCCTCACCAAACCCGAGCCGTACGTGTGGTTCAGTGATTTCGGCGACAACGCCCTGGTCTTCGACCTCTACTTCTGGGTCGAGGTCCGCAAGCTCGCCGACCGGCGCACGATCGAGAGCGACGCTCGCCATCGCATCGACAACCTCTTCCGCTCGGCCGGCATCACCATTGCCTTCCCGCAGCGCGACGTGCACCTCGACCACGGGACGAGCCCGATCCGCGTGCAGATCGAGCCGGCGCCGCCGACGGAGGAAGGCACGGGGGAATAGGCAAAAGGAACAGAGGTATCCGGGTGCCATCGCCGCATCCTGGCGGCCATGTCCGTCGGTTCGTTTCACAGGTGGTCCACTTGGCGACCCATCTCATCCCCATCCGGTACCATGCCCCCGGCACGGACGCCGCGCGGGCTGAACCATGAACCTCGCCGACCTGATCGACGGAACGGACATCCGCCTCGTGGGCGGCGACACCCGTATCTGCGACATCACCGAGGACTCGCGGACGGTCGTGCCCGGGTCGCTGTTCGTGGCCCGGCGGGGGACGAAGGCCGACGGACGCCGCTTCATCGACGACGCTCTCGCCGCCGGCGCCGCCGCGGTGCTGACCGACACCCCCGTCGAGACCCCGCACAACCGGCCGATCCTCCTCGTCGCCGACCCCGCCCGGGCCGCGGCCCTGCTCGCCGAGCGCTTCTACGGCTCGCCCGCCTCCCGCCTCTCCCTCGTCGCCGTCACCGGCACCAACGGCAAGACCTCCGTCGCCCACGCGGTGCGCGACCTGCTCGCCGCCGCCGAGCGACGCTGCGGGCTCATCGGCACCGTCGAGATCGACGACGGGTGCGAGCGGGCCGACGCCGCGATGACCACGCCGCCCGCGATCGAGCTCAGCCGCACGCTCTCGGTAATGGTCGAGAGCGGGTGCGACTCGGCGGTGATCGAGACCTCGAGCCACGCGCTCGACCAGGGGCGCGTCGCGGCCCTGCGCTTCGGCGCGGCCGTGTTCACCAACCTCACCGGCGACCACCAGGACTACCACCGCACACTCGACGCCTACGCCGACGCCAAGGCGAGCCTGTTCGCCTCGCTCGCGCCCGGGGCGACGGCTGTAATCAACGCAGACGATGCGTACGCCGAGCGCATGGTGCTCGACTGCTCCGCGAACATCGTCCGCTGCTCGTGCAACGACTCCGACGCAAGCGTGCAGGTCCTTGAGGCGACGTTGCGTGGCTCGATGCTGCGCCTCGTCGGCCCGTGGGGCGCGATCGAGGCGCGAGTGCCCGTGTTCGGCGCCCACAACGCGATGAATGTGCTCGAGGCCGTTGCCGCGGCCCACGCTCTCGGCGTTGATGAGCTCACGCTGGCGGCGGCGCTGCCGCGCCTGCACCCGCCGCGCGGACGTCTCCAGCGCGTCGCCGACAAGCCCGCCGTCTTCGTCGATTTCGCCCACACCGACGACGCGCTGCGCAGCGCTCTGGCCGCCGTCCGCTCAGCGTTGACCGGGGGTCACCTCTGGGTCGTCTTCGGCGCCGGCGGCGAAAAAGACCGCACCAAGCGCCCCCGCATGGGCGCCGCCGCCGCACTCGCTGACCACCTCGTCGTCACCTCCGACAACCCGCGAAGCGAGAAGCCCGAGTCGATCATCGAAGAGATCCTCGCCGGCGTGCCCCGCGACGCCCGTGTCACCGTCGAGCCCGACCGTGCGAAGGCGATTCAGCTCGCCCTCGCCGGAGCAGAGTCCGACGACGCCGTCGTCATCGCCGGCAAGGGGCACGAGCGCGACCAGGAACTGCCCGACGGTCGCGGCGGCACGTACCGCGTCCCGTTCGACGACGCCACGGTCGCGCTCGAAGCCTTGCATTCGGAGCACGCCGCGCCATGACTTTCGCAACGCCACACGATGTCGCAGAAGCGGTGGGGGGGCGGCTTGTCCGCGAACCCCCGCGTTGGTCGGCGTTCCGTGGCGCGGCCATCGACACGCGTGAGCTCGAACCCGGGCAGGTCTTCTTCGCGTTCAGGGGAGAACACACCGACGGGCACCGTTACCTCGCCGAGGCCGCCCGCGCCGGCGCTCACCTCGCCGTCGTTACCGACGCCGACACGCCCGATAGCGACATCGGACTGATCCACGTTGACAATGCTGAACGCGCCCTCGCGGCCCTCGCCTACGCGCACCGATCCGCCCTGCTCCGCCCTCGTGTCGTCGCCGTCACCGGCTCGGCCGGCAAGACCACGACCACACGCCTGCTCGGGCAGGTCCTCGAACGCAACTGCACCGGCACGTGCTCGCGCAAGAGCCACAACAACCGCTTGGGGCTCTCTCTCACGATCTGCCGCGCTCGCCCCTCTGACGATTACCTGATCTGCGAGATCGGCACCAACTCGCCCGGCGAGATCGACGAGTACGCGGCCCTCGCCCGACCCCACGTCGGCGTCGTCACATGCCTCGCGCGCGAGCACCTCGAGGGGTTCGGCGACCTCAACGGCGTCGCGCACGAAGCCGCCGCGCTCTTTCCACACGTCTCCGATCACCTCGTCCTCCACGACGACCCGCGCCTGACCGCGCTCGCGCCCGCCCAGCTCGACCGCACCACCCTCGGCGAAACTCGCACCGCTGCCCTGCGTGTGCTCGGCATCGAGACCGACTGGGACTCGACCCGCTTCCGCCTCAACAACGTGCCGTTCGAGGTCCCGCTGCCCGGGGCCCACAACGCGCTCAACGCGGCCGCCGTTGTCGCCGTCGCCCGCCTCCTCGGTTTGAGCGACGACACCACCGCTCACGCCCTCGCCCGCGCCGCCGGGCCCGAGCTGCGCATGGAGCGTTTCGAGTCCGCCGGCGTGCGCGTGCTCAACGACTCGTACAACGCCCACCCTGACTCGATGCTCGCCGCGATCCGCACCGCCGCCGCTCTCCCCGCCGAGCGCCGCGTCGCGGTCCTCGGCGAGATGCTCGAGCTCGGGCCCGACGCCGAGCAGCTCCACGCCGAGGTCGGGCGTGCGATCGCCGACTCCGGCGCCTTCGCCCTCGTGATCACCGTCGGCTCGCTCGCGCGCGCGATCTCTCGCGAGACCGAGCGCGCCGACATCGAGTCGATCCACCACGAAACACCCGACCCCGCCGCCGTCGCTTCGCTGGTCCGCCCCGGCGACCTCGTCCTGATCAAGGCCTCCCGCGCCGTCCGACTCGAGCGCATCGCCGACGCCCTCCGCTCCCCCCAGCCCGTCCCCTGACCCGTGCTCTACGTCCTCTACGACATCCTCCGCACGCGCCTCGAATCCGCCGGCATCGGCTGGGCGTTCTCCATCCTCGACCAGCTCGAGTTCCGCGCCCTCGCCGCGCTCGCGCTCGCTTTCGCGATCGTCGTCCTCTTCGGTCGCCGTGCGATCGGCCTGCTCGTCCGCCTCAAGGTCGGCGACGCCGGGCTCTCCGACGCTGATGCGCTGCGCACCCACGCCGCGGGCAAGGCCAACACGCCGACCATGGGCGGGCTGCTCATCGCCGTCGCTATCGCCGCCGCCACGCTCCTCCTCGCCGACCTCCGCAACGAGTACGTCCGCCTCGCGCTTGTGGTCATCGCCTGGCTCGGGATCCTCGGCGGCATGGACGACTACCTCAAGCTCACCGCCGCCGCCCGCGGCGCCGGCTCACGCCAGGGGCTCTACGCGTGGGAGAAGCTCGTCTTCCAGCTCGGGCTCGGGCTTCTCATCGGCTACTTCGCCTTCGCCGCCGGCGACGACCCCCAGTCCACCGCCGACCTCGCCCACGTCATCAACCTCCCGCTCCAGAAGACCTTCCAGACCACGCAGGGACCGGTCTCCGAGACCCTCTTCTACCTCCCCCTCGCCGCGTACGTCGTCCTCATGATGCTGATGACCGCCGGCATGTCGAACGCCGTCAACATCACCGACGGCATGGACGGGCTCGCGACGGGCGCCGCCGCCGTCGTCGCCATCGGGCTCATGATCCTCGCGTTCATCGACGGGACGCAGAAGTGGGCGCAGTACCTGCTGGTCCCCTACGTCGCCAACGCCGACGAACTCGCCGTCATCGCCGGCGCCATGGGCGGCGCCTGCCTCGGCTTCCTCTGGTGGAACTGCTCGCCGGCCCAGGTCTTCATGGGAGACACCGGGTCGCTGCTGCTCGGCGGGCTCATCGGCTTCACCGCCGTCGTCCTTCGCCAGGAGATCGTCGTCCTCATCATGTCCGGGCTGTTCTTGCTCGAGATCGCCACCGTCGTGATCCAGGTCGCCGTTTTCAAGTACACCCGGATCCGCACGGGCACCGGGAAGCGCGTCTTCCGAGTCGCCCCGTACCACCATCACCTGCACATGGGCGGATGGACCGAGCCCCAGGTCGTCGCGCGACTCTGGATCGTCTCGATCCTCTTCGTCGTCCTCGCCCTCGCGACGATCAAGCTGCGCTAGCTCGGCGCACCCGTCGGAAAGCTCAGTGCTCGAGGGTAAAGTCGTGACGCAGCGACACCTCGCGCCCGTTCACCGACACCGTCCGCAGTGTTGCGCGCAGGTGCACGCGCCCGCCGCTCCCCGGCGCCTGACGCGCGAGCTCGCCCACCCACGCCGGCACGTCCAGCAGCTTGAAGCGGTACATCCGCGTCACAGGGTCGAACCACGCCGCGTTCGCGTCCAGGTCGGTCAGGTCGATGTCCCATTTGGCCGCCTCTGTCTCGATCCCCGGCTCGCCCCCCGCCCGCGCCTCGAACAGCTGGATCGTCAGCGTCCCCACGCCCTTGGTCGTGTCGCCCCAGCGGTCCTTGAACTCGACCATCGCGACGATCCGCGGGGGGTCCGTCTCCAGGTGGGTCAGCGGGTGGATCCGGATCGACTCCGGCACGAACGCCAGCGCCAACCCGCGCAGGTCGTCGCGCACCGCACCCTCCGGCGGACGCGGGTTCCCCGCGCAACCCGCCGCCAACGCCGCCAGGAATATCACCCACAATCGCATCGCGCGCAGTCTACGCCGCCTCGCCCGAACCCGCTCCCGGGCACAGCCGCGACACCAGCACCCTCTGCACGCTTTCCAGCGCCGTCAGCGCCCGCGTGTTCGACGTCACCACGCCCACCAGCACGTCCAGCTTCACGCGGTCGCTCAGCACCCGCTCGTGCAGTTCGGCCAGTTCCAGCTCCCGCGCCGCCGCCGCACGACGCTCCAGCAGCCACATCCACGCCAGCAACCCCACCACGCCGGTCTGCGCCGCCGCCCCGAGCAACTCCGCCTCGAGCATCTCATCCCCCTCACGGCGTCACCGCGAACCGGCGGAACAGCGCCTCGTACCCGACCGACCACACCCGCCCGCGGTCCACGCGGTCCGACTCCTCGTACCGGATGAACGACATGTCCGCCCACGTCCGCCCGTGCAGGTCCACCAGCGTCCCCGCGTCCGGCGGGTCGATCAGCTGCGCCGCAACCGCGTCACGCAGTGACCACAGCCCCGCCTCCGTCGCCGCCACCAGACGACCCCGCACCACAACGTCCAGCTCGAACAACCCGAGGGGCACCGTGTTCCCCGAGTACCCGCCCAGCGTGAAGTCCGAGACCACGAACTGCGCCTGACGCCCCAGTGCGAAGCGGTGCGCCCCGCTCCCGAACAGGTCCAGCCCCTTGTAGCTGCTCGCCATCTGCGCCCCCTCAGCTCACCGATGCGCCGGCGTCCTCGACCGTGATCGGGTCGTTCGCGCCGTCCGCCGACACCGCCGTCAGCCACACCGTCCGCACCGACCCGCGACGCAGCGACACCTCGTGCTCGACCCGCGTCACCACGGCCTCGCACGACACGCGCAGCCGACCGGTGTCGCCCGACGCCGGCGCCGTGAATACCACGAACTCGCCGCTCTCGCCAGGCAGCGGCGCGCCCGGCGCATCACCCGAAGGCTCCTGCACCACGCGCACCGTCACCCGCTGCTCGGGCGCGTCCACGAGCACGGCGTGCGGCCCGTTGTCCGACCACTCCTCGATCAGCCGCGTCGCCGCGCGATCGACCGCCACCGCCGCCACGTCCTCCCACGTCTCGCCGCCGAACGTCACCAGTCTCGGGTTCAGCACCAGCATCGCTCACCCCCGCACGAAACGAGTCGCGTTCAGGCGGCGCGTCGCGTCCGCCAGCCCGTCCCCGTCGGTATCGAGCAGCGCCGCCGCACGCCGGCGCTCCGCCTCGTACCGGCGCCGGTACTGCTCGGCCCGCCTGCCCTGCGGCGAGTCCGGACCGCCCGATGCCGCCGCCGAACTCCAGATCAGGTGCAGCGCCCCCAACGCCTCGACTACCCGCAGCGAGTCCGGGTTCACCACCGCGTCCTCGCCCAGCACGTCCGGATCCTCCGGCGCGTCCGCCTCGATCCCGATCATCTCCAGCACGCGCCGGTGCACCACGCCGAGCTGCGGCCCGAACGTCACCACCTGGAACGTCGTTGACGTGTCCGGCGTTGGCGGCACCGCCGTGTCATCGAGCGATCCGCGCGCCCGCGAGATCTCGAGCACGGTCGCGCTCGCCCGGCTCAGCACCTCGTACCCGATCCCCTCGACGCTCACCACGTGCCCCGCGCCCACGCCCGCGGCCGCGAAATCGTTGTCAGAGCTCGACGCCGACAGCGCCGTCCCGCTGATCGACCCGTTCCCCTTCACCAGCCGCTGACCGACCCACCCCACGTCGCGGAACAGCGTCGGCTCGAGCACCAGCAAGTCCCGGTCCTGAGCAAACATCACGCCTCCTTCCTCTCCCCGCCGGAGAGAGGGTGTCACGCCAAGGGCGTGACGGGTGAGGGGTCTTCCTCCCCTCTTGCTTCTTCACCGTGGCCTTCTTCCCCAAACCCGCGGGCGACCCTCCGACCGCCCGCGAGCACGCAGAGCCCCCACCCCACGCATCAGACCCCGGGGCCGAGGGATCAGGCCCCGGGGCCGCTCACACCGCCAGCCCCTCGATCACCCCGTGCGCGTTCTCGTTGCGAAACTCCACCGTGTACTCACCGAGCACCTGCCCGGTCAGCGAGTCGCCGGTCGCGGCCAGCTCGCGGAACCCGAAGCTGCGACCGCGCAGCGGCATCACCTCGATCCGCGACGAGTCGAGCAGCAGCACCGTGTCCGACGGCACCCACCGGCTCATCACCACCCGCGCCACTCCGAAGTCGCTCTCGTACACGCTGACCAGGTCCTGGAACCGCGTGTCCTCGGGCAGGTACGCCCGCGTCGCGCTGACGAACTGGTTGATCCGACGCTTCTGACGACCCCCGACGACGATCGTGTCCACCGCGCCCGAGCTCTGCTCCCAGACCTCACGCATCGCCGCGTTCAGCACTGCCTCGTTCAGCTCGTCCCCCGACCCGTCGCCGACGGGGATCTCCCCGACGCCCGGCGTGAACCGGTTGGTCGCGATCGAGTGCATCACGCCGTTCATCGTGCGGCGCGAACCGCTCGACCCCTCCGGCGTCGAGACCGGCGCGATCCCGTTGAGCACCGTGTTCTCCAGGTCACGCAGCAGCTCGCGCATCCGCTCCTGCTTCTGGTAGTCCAGCTCGTCCCGGATCCCGTGCGCCTGCGCCGCCTGCATCGACCCCGACACCTGCACCGTCGCCGCGAAGATCTGCGTGTAGTTCTGACGCCGCACGCGGTTGGCGAACCGAGCGTCGTCGGCGTCTCCCCCCTCTAGCGCCGCGTTGCCGAGGATGAACAGCTCCATCCCGTCCGCCAGCGTCGCCGCCGTCGTTCCCCCGTACCCGCGCGTCACGATGATCGAGTCGCCCGCGATGAAGTTGACCAGCATCACCTCTTGCGAACCACCCGGGCGGACCAGGTCGCCCACCCGGAACCGCCCGATCGTGTCCACCGTGATCGTGCTCTCCGTCTCCGGGTCCGGGTTGAATGTCGTCTGATCGATCATGTCGGTGTTCGGCAGCAGCTCGTCCTCGACCCACTCGTGCACCGTGCTCGTCGCCTCGCGCTTCGGGTCGCCCAGGTGGTCGAGCAGCGGCGTCTCGTGCGTGCTCACGATCCCGATCACGTCCGACACGTCCTCCACCAGCTCCGGGAGCCCCGAGCCCCCGTCATACGTCGCTTTCCCTGTGAACGCCATTCGTTCGCTCCTTTCTCAGATCGCGCCCCGGCGCAGCCGCAGGTAACGCAGCAACGCCCGCTTGTCCCCCGTCGCCTTCACGTGCTCGGCCAGCTCGTCGAGCTCGCCGTCCGCGCCACCCCCGCCCATCGCGCCCATCGCCGACGCGCCGAAGCCGCGCCCGAACAGGAACGGCTTGCGCCGTCGCAGCTCCGCCACCGCACCCGCCACGTCCGGCTCGTCCATCCCCGCCACCGCCGCCTCGGTCAGCAGCGCCGCCGTCTCCAGGTCGATCGCACGCGCCGACGCCAGCTCGCGGTCGATCCGGCGTTTCAGCTCGGCGCCAGACGCCTCGGCCTGCGCCTCCGCCAACGCCGACTCGAGCCGCGACACCTCCGCCTCGAGCTGTGCGGCTCTCGCCTCGGCCTCCTCGGCACGTGCCTCGGCCTGCTCGGCGCGGTGCTTCCACTCCAGTTCCGGGCTCGCCGGTGGCCCGGCAATCTCCGCCGTCTGCGCGCCGCCGCCACCCGTGTCGCCGCCCCCGATCGAGCCCCCGCCCCCGGCCTGTCCACCGTCAAGATCTCCCGGCATCTCGCTCCTCCTCTCAGCTCACGCCCGCGTCGGTCGGCGCGTACCCCAACTCGCTGAGGACACGCTCGCGCGGGACACCCAGTTCCACCTTCGTCTTGGCCGCCTGCGTCTGCTCGCGGAGGTCCTCGGGCAGCGGGTCCGCCCACTCGAGCCGCACGCCGCGATCGCCGGGTGCGATCTCCATCACCCCCAGCGCGTCGAGCGCGCCCAGCACCAGCCCGCTCGCCTCACCGATCCCGCGCCCGTACGTCACGCGCTTGCGCGACGTCTTGCTCAGGATCGCCATCAGCGTGATCTTCAGCGCGTTCGCGCTCGACAGGTTGCCGATCTTGGCGCGGACCACGCCGCCCGCCAGCGGCGGCACAGCGCTCACCTTGTCGAACGCCTCGCGCACCTCCTCGATGTGCGCGTCCTCGCTCGGGCTCGACCCGTCGCCACCGAACTCCGAGATCGACGCGTCCGGGTTGTCTGTGCTCCACACCACCCCCGGCCCGACCGGCAAACGGTCGAACCCGTCGAGCCCCTTGGCCAGGTACATCTTGAAGGACTGGAGCGTCACCCGGTTCGCCCGGTCGCTCAGGCGCGTGTTCAGCTCGTCCTGCAACGCGATCAGAGGCTCGACCTCGCTCAGCCCCTCGTAACGGAATGGCTGCGAGAGGTTCTGCACGTGCACCACCGGCGTCACGCCGCCGGTCCACGACAGCGCCTCGGTCTCGACCAGCTCCCCGTCGTCGTACACACGCCGATCGAACGGCGTGACGACCTCGGTCCGCCCGCTGCGCCGGCGTCGCCGACCGATCCGGCGCGTCCCGCGCCGCGCGAAGATCCCGCGCGCCGACACACGCTCCACCTCGTTCAGCTCGCGCTCGAACCGCACGGCGTACGCCGACAGCGTCCGGTAGTCCGACGGATCGAGGATCGGTACGCCCCGCGTCGGCTCGATCACCTCGATCCGCACATGGTCGGCGAGCTCGCCCGCGTCGTCCTCGCCGACCGCCCGCCCCGCCCGCGCGGTCAGCGCCCGCGCATCGACGCGCACCACCAGATCAACGTACCCGTATACGTGCCCGAGCAACGCCATGTCCTGGAGCAGCGAGATCCCGCCCGAACGCTCCCACACCGCGTCGAGCACGCGGCCGAGAACGGTGCGCAGCTTCTCGTCCCGCGCCGTGCTCAGCACCTGCACCGGCCGCCCGAACATGAAGTCGACCATCGTGTGGATGCGCCACCCGATGTCGTTCTCGATCACGACCTCGCGCCGCGTGCGGTCGCGGTCGTCGAGCCCGATCTGCCCGCCCGTCCCGGTCAGCCTCGGAGGCAGCCCCCGCTCCTGCGCGAGCCGGAACCGCCCATCCCACCCGCTGCCTCCGACCCGCGCCCCCTCCTCCGGGTTGCGGTAGTACGACCACAGCCGCTTCAGCCGCGGCACGCGCGACGCCTCGTGCTCACGGATCGCGACCTCCAGCACGCTCCCGTCGATCCCCTCGAGCCCGTCGAACATCTCGCCTCCTCGGTCCGGCCCACCGCGGGCCCGCACCCATCACCCCCGCGCCCCGCCCCGTGCGCACACGACAACCTCCGCGCACAACACCGCCGCGCGCAAACACGCACACATCAACGACTCACGCCACCGCGCCGAGCCGTACGGCGCCGGCGCAAACCCACGCCACGCCCTCACCCGCGCGCGCACACACCCCAACGATCACAACAAGAGGTCACCAGCGCGACCACTCTGCCCTGCGGCCAGCGCCCGTGGCCTTCCCAAGCCGGCCCCTAGGGCACTTCCCCCCGTCTCTCCACCTTCAGCCGCACCTGGAGCGACTCGGCATCGAACCGCAGCGGCGTCGGTACCTCCGCGAACTCCACGTCCTTCTCGATCACCCCGTCGCCCGCCGCCGCTCGCTCCAACTCGTCGAGCCCGAGCACCACCCGCCCCGTGACCCGCAACTCGCCCGATTCCACACGCGCGATGTCCTCGCTCGGGCCCGTCACCGTCACGTCTCGCAGGTACGTGTCGTCGCGGTCCACCGGCGTCACCAGCCAATCCGCCGATTCCACCAACGCGATCTGCACGTGCACCGGCACGCTCGGCAGCGTCACCGACGCCGTCCGCGAACGCAGCGTCAGCACCACCTCCACCTGCGCCGGCGTCATCGATACGCCCGCAAGCCCCCTGATCGAATCCGGAAGCTCCAACGCCACCGCCCCGATCCGCTCGGCACGACCCGGCGATAGCCCGCGCAATCGCTCGGTACTCACCTTCGCCTCGAGGTGCGCATCGTCGCCCAGCTCCGCCCCCGCCGGCAGGCGGACCGCCACCACCGCCGGGTCGGCCGTCACCGGACCCTCTGTCTCCGCCCCCGTCACCAGCACGCGGACCGGCAGCTCGCGCGTCTCCATCGCGACGACCTCGACCTCCAGCGTCTCCGGCGTCGCCTGCGCGATCGTCACGCCGCTCCGATCGAACGGCTCGACCGTCTTCAGCGACTCGCGTACGTTGATCGCGTGCGTCCCCGGATCCGCCGGCGTCGCAAGGAACACCCGTGTCCGCAACGCCTCCTCCAGCGCATCGACCGCGGCGTTCGACCCCTCGACCGACAGCTGCACCCGCGCCGTCGTCCCACCCTGCACGAACCGCACCATCCGGTCGGCCGACGCCCCGTCCAGGATCAGCTCCGCCGCAAGCTCCTTGTGACGCAGGCTCTTCACCTCGGCGAACGCCCACACCAGCACCGTCAGCCCCGTCACCAGCGCGTAGGTCTTCCAGCGGTCAAGCACCCGAACGCTCCTCCTCGGCCTCCTCGCCGGCCGTCTTCGGCTGCTCGGCCCGCTCCGCCTCGGTCGCCAGCGAGAGCTCCTCTTCCTCGTCCGCCTCCGTCTTCCCCTCGCTCGGCGGCACCCGCGTCAACCTCGCCGTCAGCTCCGCCTTCAGCTGCCCCGCATCCAGCGCCGGGCTCAGCTTCCCACGCTCGGCCACCCGGATCCGACCCGTCTCCTCGCTCACCACCACCACCACCGCATCGCACTCGCGCGTCAGACCCACCGCCGCGCGGTGCCTCGACCCCAGCGAGCGGTCCGGCATATCCGCCGGGTCGGCCAGCGGGAGCTGCACACCCGCCGCGTGGACCACACGCCCGCGCATCAGCACCGCGAGGTCGTGCAGCGCCGACCCGGGGAAGAAGATCGTCTTCAGCAGCGCGCTCGACAGCTCCGCGTTCAGCGACGTCCCCCCCTCCACCAGGTGCGACAGCTTCACTTGACGCTCCAGCACGATGATCGCGCCGAACCGATTCCGGCACAGGTACCCGCACGCGTCCGAGATCGATTCGGTCACCGATGCGATGTCCGAGGGCGTCGAGCGGAAGAACGGCGTCTCGCCGATCCGGATCAGCGCACGCCTCAGCTCCGGCTGGAAGATCACCACCAGCCCCACCGCCACCACCGCCAGCAGCCGGTCGAAGATGTACCCAAGGCGCCCGAACGTCTGCCCGCCCCCGACCACGCGCACCATCAACGCCACCAGGAACAGGAACAGGATGCCCTTGAGCGCCCCGGCCGCCCGGGTCCCCTGTACGAACCGGATGATGACGAAGAGCACCGCCCAGATGAACGCCAGCTCCAGCGTCACCTCCCACCACGCGTAGGAAGGGAGCCGGTCCCACAGGTCGATCAGGTGCTGGAGAAACGTCAACGCGCCCCTCGTTTCGGCCAAACCACCGCCCCGGGATTAGGATGTCCGCCCATGGGCCGCCCCAACGCCGAGACCGCACGACCGGCGAACCGACGCCCGCCTCGCCGCCATCCTACATCGGCGGACCCTGCACCACCGGCCGCGCCGCCGACCGACCGCGACCGCTCCGCCGCCCGCGCCGTCGTCCGCTGGTTCCGGCGTGCGGCGCGCGACCTGCCCTGGCGGCGCGCCCGCGCCGACGGCACCCGCGACCCCTACCGCGCCCTCGTCAGCGAGTTCATGCTCCAGCAGACCCAGGTCTCCCGCGTGCTCGACAAGTACACCCCCTTCCTCGAACGCTTCCCCGACGCCGAGTCGCTCGCCCGGGCCGACGAGCGAGACGTCCTCGCCGCGTGGAGCGGGCTCGGGTACTACCGACGCGCGCGCATGCTCCACGCCGCCGCACGCGACATCGTCAACCGCTTCAACGCACGCGTCCCCGACGACCCCGACACGCTCCGCACCATCCCCGGCATCGGGCGCTACACGGCCGGCGCGATTGCCTCGATGGTGTTCGGCAAACGCGCGCCGCTGGTCGACGGCAACGTCGCCCGCGTCCTCCTCCGCCTCGAAGGGCGTGAACTCGCCCCGCCCGACGGCGCAGCCTGGGCCTGGCGCCGCGTGCCGGAGCTGCTCGACGCACTCCCGCGCACCATGCGCCCCGGAGAGCTCAACGAGGGTCTCATGGAGCTCGGCGCGACCGTCTGCACGCCCCGCAACCCAAGCTGCCTCACCTGTCCGCTCCGCGACCTCTGCTGCGCCGCCCGGGACGCCACGCAGGACCGCATCCCCGCCCCCAAGCCCGCCGCACCCAGACGCCCCCTCTGGTGCGCCTCGGCCGTCGTCCGCGACGGACGCGGGCGGGTCCTGCTCGAGCGCCGTCCCGACACCGGGCTCTGGGGCGGGCTCTGGCAGGCGCCCACACTCGAGCGAGAAGACCGTGCCCCGCGCCGGAGTGAACTCGCACGCTACATCGGGGTACCCACACCGGCAGCGTCCACCGAGTTCGCACACGCCACTACCCACCGCGAGGTGCGATTCGCGGTCTTCGACACCGGGCGCGTCACCGGCGCCGACACCCGGCGCCTCGGCGCGTCGCGCACCTGGACCCGACCGCCCGACCTCGCCACGCTCGCGCTCTCCAACGCCCAGAAGCGGGTCCTCGCCGCCGCCGGCATCGAAGCGGTAAGGTGAGCCCGTGCGCCTCGCCGTCGTCATCCCGGCCTACGACGAACGCGACCTTCTCCCACTCCTGGTCGCGCGCCTCGACCGCACCCCGCCGCCCGCGGCCCCCGACGGCTCCGCCCTCACGCGCCGCATCGTTATCGTGGACGACGGCTCGGCCGACGGTACCGCCGACGTTGTGCACGAGCTTGCCCAACGCCCCGACATCCTCCCCGTCTACCACAAGCGCAACCGCGGCAAGGGCGCGGCCCTGCGCTCGGGGTTCCGCGCCGCCCTCCAGGACGGCGCCGACGTGGTCATCGTCCAGGACGCCGACCTCGAGTACGACCCCGCCGACCACGCCGCCGCCCTCGCCCCCATCCTCGACGGGCGCGCCGACGCGGTCATCGGCTCGCGTTTCATCGGGCAGACCCACCGCGTCCTCTACTACTGGCACGCGATCGCCAACCGCGCCATCACCGCGCTGAGCAACGCCCTGACCAACCTCAACCTCTCCGACATCGAGTGCTGCACCAAGGCATTCACCCGCGAGGTCCTCGAACGCCTCGACATCACCGAGGATCGATTCGGCGTCGAGCCCGAGCTTGTCGCCCGCGTGGCGCGCCTCCGCCTGCCCACGCCCGAAGGCGCCCTCCGCGAAGCCCGCGTCTACGAGGTCGCGGTCACCTACGACGGGCGCACCTACGCCGAGGGCAAGAAGATCACCTGGCGCGACGGGCTCTCCGCCATTCGTGCCATCGTCAGGCACAACATCCTGCGCTAGCGACGCCGCTTCCGCGACTCCTCCGGCTTCGGCTCGATCAGCTCTGCCTTCGCCGCGCCCTTGCTCTTGATCAGCATCCGTTTCTCTCCGACCGACGCCTCGATCTCCGACGACTGTTCGACTTCCAGCGTCTGCAGCCGCCCGTTCTCGGCGTCCCATGTGTACTCGCCGGTGTACTCCGACGAGCGCAGTGTCGGCCCGTCGTCGGTGTCGCCCTCGCTGTCCACCATCATCCGCCCGGTCGTCTCGATCGTCGCCACCCCGCGCCGGTACCCGGTCAACCGGTGCTTGGTCACAACCTTGAACGCCCCCAGCGGCGATGAGCCGAACTCGTCCATCGTCGTCCAGTACTCGCCCACGCTCGCCCGCCCGTCGCCCTTCTTCAGCGTCAGGATCGGACCGAACCGCGCGCGGAGCTGGTCCGAACCGATCAGCCCTCCGACCAGCGCTGCCTGCGAACCACCGCCGAGCGCCGACTCGTTCCCCGTGATCGACGTGATGTTCCCGTCCCCGTCGAGTTCGACCTTCAGCACCAGGTCCTTGATCGCCCCGAGCATCCCCGCAAACGCGCCTTGGTCGGGCGCGTCGCTGTCGAACGAGTTCGTCACCCCGCCCGACTCGATGCCCATCTTCACCCGATCGAAGCTCACCTCGAGCGTCGCCGCCCGCGTCTCGTCATCGACGTGCACGGGCTTGAACCGAACGTCGAGCTCCTGTGTGAACTTCGCCGATTGTTCCTGATCATGCGCATCGACCGGCGCGTAGCTCTGGTCGCTCTGCTGCGTGAGCCGGTAGACCAGCTCCTGCCCCTCCTCGAACCTCGGCCGCAGATCGATCTGCTGCGCCGCCGCCGTCGTCCCCAGCGCCAGCACCGCCGCCGCCGTCATCAACGTCTTCATGCGTGACTCCTTCCCGCTCCTTCCTACCGTTCGCCCGCCCCCGGGGTTGAGCGGATCAGTTCGACCACCTCGCGGGTCCGCTCGTTGGGAACCGTTATCGCCAGGTTGTACTGCGCGATCCGCCACGCCCCGTCCTCGTACACCAGCACGCCCGACCCGCGGCATGTCCCGTACGCCTCGTTCTCCAGCAGCTCGTCAAACCACGCCACGCCGCCGTGCACCGCCACGTGACGCTCGACCGGCACGTACGTCCAACCCCGCCCCTCCTCGAAATAGGGACGCACGAACGCCCGGAACGCCTCGCCGTCCCATCGCTCGCCAGGGTCGGTCCCGAGGAACACGCTCTCGCGGGCGAAGTGCCCGAAGTACCGCCCCAAGTCCGCCTCAGAAGCGGCCGCGTGGAAGTCGTCCAGCACCCGCTCGACCGACGCTCCCCCCGTCCGGGGCCCGCCCGCGCACCCCGACAACGCCAGCACCGCCGCCCCCAAAGCCATCCTCATCCAGGCCTTGTACCACCCCGCCCCCGGGCTGTCACCCCGTCACGTCCGCGCCCGGATCTGCCCCGAGGAGCCCCATCCACCCGACCGACCCTCATATCCCGAACACACGGACCGGTCTGCCACCCCCTTCGCTCGTCTCACGCCCCGAACCGGCCGTTCTCAACATGCCGGTACTACTCCTCGGGAGCCGAGCGCGATGGTGGGCAGTTGGCGTGACAAGCTGGGGCTGGGAGGACGCAAGCAGGGCTACGCCCTCCGACGCGACGAACGCTATGTCGTCCAGAACCTCACCTCGACCGTCGGCAACGTCGCCGACCTCTCCGCCTCTGGCATGCGCGTCCGCTCCGCCACCAAGCCACTCGTCGGCAAGGGCGACGTCGAACGCTTCGAGGTCTGCACCGACCGCCAGAAGCTCACGCTGCTCGGCCGCGTCGCATGGATCAAGCGCAAGGGGCTCGGGCGCGGCGAGTACGAGGTCGGCGTCCAGTTCGTTGACGCTCGCCCGCAGGTCCGCACAGCCCTCGAACAGCTCGCCAGGTTCGGGCACATCAAGGCCAAGCGGTCGTCAAACCAGAACGACGAGAGCGCCGCACCCCTCCGTGCGTCCGTCCAGGTCGAGGACCTCTACCAGATCCTCGAGATCGACCGCGACGCGACCAGCGACGAGATCCGACGTGCCTACCGCGCCCTCGCCAAACGCTACCACCCCGACTCGAACCCCGACGAGGACGCCGCCGAGCACTTCGCCGTCGTCAGCAAGGCCTACCGCGTGCTCTCCGACCCCGAGACGCGGCGCCGCTACGACGCGCTGCTCATCGGGCAGGCCGCGTAGTCACGTGCTCGCCTCACAGCGAGACGGCCTGCTTGAGCACATCCTTCGCGATCGAGACGCTCTCCGCCGAATCGTCCGGTAAGAACAGCTCGTCGCCCGTGTCGAAGTGCCACCCGTGGGTGTTGGCGCCCGCCGCTAGCCCGTCGATCCGCACGGTGTCGAGCCCGTTCGACAAGTTGGTCGGCTGCCGGCGCAGATAGGGGCCGTACAGCCCCGCCGCGCTCGCCGTTCCGTCCGCGTCGGTCTTCTCGATCAGCCGCTGCCAGAACGCATCCGAGCCGGAGATCTTCGACCCGTCCGGGTTCTCCGCCGGGCTCAGATCGCCGTGCTCGGCCATGTACATGTCGATCGCTTTCTGGACGGTGACCACATCGGTCAGCTTCGCCTTCTCGCGCGAATCCTCGACCGCCCGGCTCACCCGCGGCACAGCGATCGCCGCGATCACCGCCATGATCGCCACCACGATCGCGAGCTCGACCATCGAGAACCCGCGCCGCGTTCGTCCGGTCGACTCAACCACGCGAACCTGATCGGCCAGATCGATACCGAGCCCGCGGACACGCCGCACCCGTGACTCCAGTTGCATCGGCTTATGACGCGCCAGCCGACCCGCCCGCACGTTTCTCGGACGCCGATAACGCGCCCGGAGGGTGCCTCCCCCACAAGCGCCATGACACCCAAAAAAAAGAGCACCCCGCCTGGCAACAAAGCCGGCGGGGATGCTCCGGGACGCAGCCGACGCGTCGGCCTTTCAGCCGACGCATGGCTCTTGATCTCAATCCGGGTCCGGGCCGTCTCCGTCCCTCGACCGGTGCGCCACACACCTCGGCCTCACCTACTAGAACGGACGCCGACCCGTTTGTGTTCCGATTTGCTTTCACAACTGCTCACGATTGAGGGATATCCACCAGCCCCGAACGCCCGCCGGCAACAGCCCCGGAATACAGCCAGAATGCGAACTGAGTATCGCATGGGAAAGACCACTCAAACCGGTCACCACACGCGACGCACGGCGCGCGGATGTACGCGCAGCCCGATCAGCACCGCGAGCGAGGCCTTCACGAGCATCCCCGGAATGAACGGGTAGAACCCGCCTTCCAGCGCACGCTCCACCGCGAAGTTGCGCACGAACCCCAGCCATGGGACCCCGAACGCGAAGATCACCAGGTGCCCCGCCAGCACAGCCGCCACCAGCGCCAGCCACCCGCGCACCGCCCCGTCCGGGCGTTTCACCAGCGCGTGGATCACCGGCTGGCACACGACGAACCCGACGAGGTACCCGCCGGTCTGCCCGGCGAGCACCGCCAGCCCCGCCTCCCCCTGCGCGAACACGCCCGCCCCGATCATCCCCGTCGCGATATACAGCAGCATCGCCCCGGCCCCCAGTTTCGGGCCGATGCACAACGCCGCGAGCACGACGAACAACGTCTGCAGCGTCATCGGCACGCCGTCCGGCGGCAGCGGCACCGCCACCTGCGCCCCGACCCCGACCAGGAACGTGAACAGCAGCATCTTGAAGGCCGCCAGTTCAGCCTCGAGCCTGCGCGAACATGCCGCCGCCCTCGCCTGCGTCCAGATCATCGCACGCGCTCCATGCCGACCAGCTTAGCTCTACACTCCCCGCGTGACCGAAGCGCCCGAAACGCCTGCTCCGAAGCCCGACGCGAAACTCATCGCCGGGCTCCCCGCCTGGAAGTGGGCGTGCCTGGCGCTCAGCGTACTCGTCATGGGCGTCGCCGTCGCCGCGCCGCTCCCGCACTGGGGCGCCAAGCCCGCGTCCGTCGGCTCGCCCGACAGCAACCTCGCCACCGGCTTCGCGCCCGCCGGTTCGGCGCCCGACTCGACCGCGCCCGAAGACGACACGCTCAGCCCCGCCGTCTTCCGCATGGGCTTCAGCTTCTTCGTCGGCTTCGCGATCGGGTTCGCCACCCGCACCTTCGTCAAGTTCACCCTCTTCGGCATCGGGATGTTCTTCCTGCTGCTGTTCGGGCTCCAGTACGCCGGCATCATCGAGGTCAAGTGGGCGCTGCTCGAAGCGCGATACCACGAGGCCGGCTCCTGGATCGGCGGGCAGCTCCTTTTCAGCCGAACCGCCGCTTCCGCCGATACCGCGCCCTTCACGAAGCCGGCCCGTTCGGGCCGGGAAAGGGGACACACATGCCCGGACTTGTTGAACTCTGGCTGCCGATCCTCGTCTCGGCCGTCGTGATCTTCGTCGTCAGCGCCGTCATCTGGATGGCGCCGCTGCACCACAAGGAAGACGTCAAGTACTGCCCCAAGCAGGACGAACTCGCTGACGCTCTGCGCAACCTCGGCATCGCCCCGGGCAACTACATGTTCCCGAACTGCGCTAACTCCAAGGACTACAAGTCTGAGGAGTTCAAGAAGCGCCACGACGCCGGCCCGTGGGGGATGCTCAACCTCTGGCCCGCCAAGCCCAACATGGGCAAGAACATGCTCACCACCTTCATCCTCTACCTTGTCATCAGCGCGATCGTCGGGTACGTCACCTCGCTCGCTCGCCCCGCTGGCGCCGGGTTCGCCGAGGTCCTCCGCGTCGCCACCACCGCCGCATTCCTCTGCTACGTGCTCGGCGGCACGCCCAACGGTGTCTGGTTCGGCAAGCGCCTCCGCTTCTTCGTCACCGACGCGATCGACGGCGTCGTCTACTCGTTCATCACCGGCGCCGTCTTCGCCTGGTTCTGGCCCGCCGCGAACGCGCCGAGCATCACGACGTAAACAACATCGCACACCCGACGATCTGTACAAGGAGCCCGGCGCGACACCGCCGGGCTCTCATTTCATCAATCAACAAGCTCCAAGCGCGGGCGAGGAACCCCCGCATCTGGCACACTGTGATCCGGCGATCTGTTTACGCGAACAACGCCGGCTCGCGCGCGATCGCGCCCTCGAGCTCCAGCAGCTTGCGCTTGCGCTCCAGCCCGCCGCCGTACCCGTGCAGCCTCCCCGACGCGTCGATCACGCGGTGGCACGGCACGACGATCGCGACGCGGTTGCGCCCGTTCGCGGCGCCGACCGCACGCTGCCCCTCCGGGCTGCCGACGCGCCGCGCCAGCTCGCCGTAGCTGATCGTCTCCCCGTACCCGATGCGCAGCAGCTCGTCCCACACGCCCCGCTGGAACGCGGTCCCCGGCAGCACCAGCGGCACACCGAACGCGCGCCGCTCGCCCGCGAAGTACTCGCCCAGTTCCGCCTCCAACTGGTCGAGCAGCGCAAACCCGCCGGCCCCAGCGTCGGCGTCGAGCAGACGGTGCAGTTCCTCGAGCCCCCGGCTCGCCCGCGGACCTGTGAACTCCAGCAGGCACACGCCCCCATCAACCGCCCCCGCCAGCAGCGGCCCCACCGGCGATGCGATCTCACGCGTCGCGATCATCGACATCCCCACAGCCTACCCGATGAGCCCGGGGTGTGAGCGAGGGGACTCCTCCCGATGGCAGAGCCCGATTGCCGAGCCACGAACGACGACTCGGCACCCTCGCATCCGAGTTACACTCCATCTCATGCCGACAGCGCTGCGGGCGTGCCACTGCTGCGGGCTGGTCCAGCAGCTCGGCGAGGTGCCGCCGGGCTCGGTCGCCCGCTGCGTGCGCTGCCGGTCGATCGTTCCGCACCGCACCGCACGGCGCGCCGCCTCCCGAACGGTCGCCTTCAGCCTCGCCGCGCTCATCCTCTACGTCCCCGCGATGATGCTCCCCGTCCTCGAGGTCGAACGCCTCGGCACCTCCAACAGCGCCACCATCTGGTCCGGTGTCGTCTCGCTGATGGCAGACGGCGAGGTTCTCGTCGCCACCATCGTCTTTCTCGCGTCCATCGTCGCGCCCGTCGCCAAGATCGGCGCGATGCTCACGCTCTCGGCCGGCGACGCTCTGCTCCCGCGTCGCGACCACCGCGCGTGGACCTACCGCGTCGTTGACTGGATCGGACGCTGGGGCATGCTCGACGTCCTGCTCGTCGCCATCCTCGTTGCCGCCGTCAAGCTCGGGAGCTGGATCGAGGTCCGCCCCGGACCGGGCGTCCTCGCCTTCGCCGGCACCGTCGTCTTCAGCCTGCTCGCCTCGGCCGTCTTCGATCCTCAAGCGATCTGGGAGGACGAACCGTGACCGACACGCCCCGCGCCGCCATCACACCCAAACCGATCTGGAGCTGGGCGTGGCTCGCGCCGATCGCCGCGATCGTCGTCGTCATCGTCCTGGCTGTGCAGGCCTCGCAGGAGCGTGGACCCGCCATCGAGATCACCTTCCGCGACGCCGCCGGGCTCGACGCCGGCGATTCGCTGCGCCACCGCGGCATCGTCGTCGGCACGATCGAGCGCGTCCGCCTCGACGATTCGCTCGCAAACGTCCTCGTCCGTGTCCGTCTGCGCCCCGAGGCACGCGGGCTCGCCGTCCAGGGCTCCAAGTTCTGGATCGTTCGTCCCGAACTGTCCCTCCAGCAGGTTAGCGGCCTCGACACGCTGCTGAGCTCGAACTATATCGCCGTCGCCCCGGGCGCAGGCGAGCCGATGCGCCGTTTCGCCGGGCTCGACACGGCGCCCTCCGGCCCCGGCGAGGGTTCGCTCGTCATCAGGCTCCTCGCCGAACGCCGCGGCTCGCTCACCGTCGGCTCGCCGGTCTTCTACCGCGACATCCGCGTCGGCGCCGTGCGCGCGATCAACCTCGCCAGAGACTCACGCCACGTCGAACTCGATGCCGCCATCGAGAAACGCTACGCGCCGCTCGTTCGCGACAACTCCGAGTTCTGGAATGCGAGCGGCATCAGCGCCGAGTTCGGGCTCCTCGGCGGGCTCACCCTCCGCACCGATTCGCTCGAAACCGTCATCACCGGCGGCATCTCCTTCGCCACGCCCACCGCCCCCGGCAACACCGTCGTCGACGGGCACGAGTTCGAGCTCAGCGCCGACCCCGACAAGGCCTGGCTCCGCTGGGAACCCGCCATCGAACTCGACTGATTCCTCCTTCTCCCCGGTGGGGAGAAGGTGCCGACTCTTCGAGGCGAAGGGAATCTCCCTCCCGGGTGCCGAACACCGAACCACGAGTCCAGACATAGCGAACATCGATCAAACTCATAATTTCCATCGACTTGATTCATGATCCGGTGCCGCCGACCCTTCCGGAGAAAGGAACACCCATGCCCGACCCCTTCAACGCCGCCGCGACCCTCGAGACATCTTCGGGCTCCTACCGCTATTGCCGCATACGCGCTCTCGAAGAGCAGGGGTTGACCAAGGCGGGCATCGCGAAGCTCCCGTATTCGATCCGCGTGCTCCTTGAAGCTGCCCTGCGCAACCTCGACAACTTCATCATCACGACCGACGACGTGACCGGGCTCGCCTCGTACGACCCAACCGACGTCGATCCGGTCGAACTGCCCTTCATGCCCGGGCGCGTTGTCCTCCAGGACTTCACCGGTGTCCCCTGCGTGGTTGACCTCGCCGCCATGCGCGACGCGATGAAGAACCTCGGCGGCGACCCGGCCCAGATCAACCCCGCCGTCAAGTGCGACCTCGTCATCGACCACTCCGTCCAGGTGGACGATTTCGCGACGCGCGTCGCGCTGACCATCAACGCCGAGCGCGAGTTCGAACGCAACAACGAGCGCTACCGCTTCCTCAAGTGGGGGCAGGAGAGCCTCGACAACTTCCGCGCCGTCCCGCCCGCCACCGGCATCGTCCACCAGGTCAACCTCGAGTACCTCGCACGCGGCACGCTCACCCGAATCATGAACGGCATCCGCGAGGTCTACCCCGACTCCCTCGTCGGCACCGACTCGCACACCACCATGATCAACGGGCTCGGCGTCGTCGGATGGGGCGTCGGAGGCATCGAGGCCGAGGCCGTCATGCTCGGGCAACCCGTCTACATGCTCACGCCGGAGGTCGTCGGCTTCAAGCTCACCGGCGAGCTCCCAGAGGGCGCCACCGCCACCGACATGGTCCTCACCGTCACACAGATGCTCCGCGCCCACGGCGTCGTCGAGAAGTTCGTCGAGTTCTTCGGGCCCGGCATGGCAGCCCTCTCACTCCCCGACCGTGCCACCATCGCCAACATGGCCCCCGAGTACGGCGCCACCATGGGCTTCTTCCCCATCGACAAGGTCACCATCGAATACCTCCGCCTCACCAACCGCACCGACGCCGAGGTCCAGCTCGCCGAGGCCTACGCCAAAGCCAACGACCTCTGGTGGGACGAGTCGATGCCCGAGCCCGATTTCGCGGCGCGGCTCGAGCTCGACCTCTCCACCGTCAAGCCGTGCGTCGCCGGGCCCAAGCGTCCGCAGGACCGCATCGAGCTCGCCTCGCTCCACACCGAGTTCGCCCGCGCCCTCACCGCGCCCAACGGCCCGCAAGGGCTCGGCGTCCCCGCCGATCAGACCGACGCCACCGCCGCCGTCACCCACACCACAGAACGACCCGGCGAACACCCCGGCGAGCGCAGCGAACTCCACCACGGCTCGGTCGTCATCGCCGCCATCACAAGCTGCACCAACACCTCCAACCCCTCCGTCATGATCGCCGCCGGGCTCGTCGCGCGCAAGGCACGCGCCCTCGGGCTCACACGCAAACCCTGGGTCAAGACCTCACTCGCCCCCGGCTCCAAGGTCGTCACCGAGTACTACGACAAGTCCGGGCTCACCGAAGACCTCGACGCCGTCGGCTTCACCACCGTCGGCTACGGGTGCACGACCTGCATCGGCAACTCCGGCCCGCTCCCCCCCGAGATCGAGGACGCCGTCGACGCCGCCGACCTCGCCGTCGCCAGCGTCCTCAGCGGCAACCGCAACTTCGAGGGTCGCGTCCACCCAAAGGTCCGCGCCAACTTCCTCGCCTCGCCGCCGCTCGTCGTCGCCTACGCCCTCGCCGGACGCGTCGACTTCGACATCATCAACGAGCCGCTCGCCGAGGCGCCCGGCGGACGCAAGGTCTACCTCCGCGACGTCTGGCCCTCGACCCAGGAGGTCCGCAACGTCGTCGCCGCCTGCATCGACCGCAAGCAGTTCGAACGCCGCTACGCCGACGTCTTCACCGGCAACCCCACCTGGAACGACGTCCCCGTCTCGACCTCCGAGCTCTACCCCTGGGACGACGACTCGACCTACATCCAGAACCCGCCGTTCTTCGACGCCATGACCGAAGCACCGCCCGGCTTCAGCCCCATCCGCGGCGCACGCTGCCTCGCCCTGCTCGGCGACTCGGTCACCACCGACCACATCTCCCCCGCCGGTCCCATCAACGAAAACACGCCCGGCGGGCAGTACCTCATCTCCCGCGGCGTCGCCAAGCGCGACTTCAACTCCTACGGCTCACGACGCGGCAACGACCGCGTCATGACACGCGGCCCCTTCGCCAACGTCCGCGTCAAGAACCGCATCGCCGCCGACAACGGCAACATCCCCGAGGGCGGCTGGACACGTGACTTCACCAAGGGCAACGACCTCGCGACCGCGCCGGTGAGCTACATCTACGACGCCGCCGTCAACTACAAAGCAGCCGGCACCCCGCTCGTCGTCGTCGCGGGCAAGGACTACGGCATGGGCTCGTCGCGCGACTGGGCCGCCAAGGGCACGCTCCTGCTCGGCGTCCGCGCCGTCATCGCCGAGAGCTTCGAGCGCATCCACCGCTCCAACCTCGTCTTCATGGGCGTCCTCCCCCTCGAGTTCACCGACGGTCAAACCGCCGAGTCGCTCGGGCTGGTCGGCGACGAGACCTTCGACCTCGCCCTGCCCGACCCCATCGAGCCGCGCTGCACCGTCCCCGTCACCGCCACCCGCCCCGACGGCACGACAACCACCTTCGACGCCCGCCTCCGCATCGACACCCGCGTCGAGGTCGAATACGCCCGCAACGGCGGCATCCTCCACACCGTCATCCGCAAGAAGCTCAACGAAGCGAAGCAGCACGCCTGATTTCCTCCCCCGTCCCCGACGGGGGAGGTGTCCGAGTCCTCGAGGGCGGAGGGGGTCTTCCTCCTTCTCCCCGCCGCGGAAAAGGCGGCTCGCTCGTCTTCGAGCGAGACGGATGAGGGGTCTCCAACCAGCCCCGAGTGCAAGCGAGGGGATTCTGCTCCCTCTCCCCTCTGGGGAGAGGATGTCGAGCGGAGCGAGACAGGTGAGGGGTCTTCAACCAGCCCCCGCGCAAGCAAGGGGACTGCGAAAGAGCCCCGAGCGTCAGCGACGGGCCTCCCCCGTGTGCCATTGCCGCCTCTTGCCGCCTATGCGAACGCCACTACATGCGCCGATGCGGGGGAGGTCTCCCCCGCACCCCCTCTCAGAGTGCCGAGCCGGGATCTCGAAACCGCGAACATGCTCGGGCTGGTAAGCTCCGTTGGTAGCCGGAGCTGCGCTACCCATTGATCGCTTGCGGGTGGACCGGGCGGAGTGAGGTGTGGCATGCCGAAGGTGTTACGGGCCGCGATTGCGTTCCTCATCGCCGGCGGAGTTGTCTCGCGGTGTCTCGCTGCAACTCCTACGAAAGACATCGCGGTCACAGTCAAAGTCCACACGATCGATGGCGAGCCCATCGCGAGGCTCCCGCTCGCGGTCAGCACGCACCGCGATCAGGTGTTCGGCGATACAGATGAGACAGGCGTGATGACACTGACTGTCTCTGCATTCGAACCGGAGAAGATGGTCCTGGTGTTTCCGACGGCCGTCAACTTGAACCCAGATGCGAATGCGACGGCAGAAGATCTAGAACGCACCGTGCTGGGTCTTGTGCGAACACTGGCGATCAAGGAGTCTTACTCCGCACGGATCGAGGAGGGAAGCGACGAGTGCACAATCGAGCTCGTGCCACCGCCAGCGGTACAACTGAGCGGGACACTTGTAGATCACGACGGCCGCCCGATCGTCGACGCCATGGTCTGGCAGGTCGGTAACCCCGGCCCTTGTGTCATCGATGAGGAGACTGGCGAGTTCGAAGTGGGCGGAATCGCGCGCGGCGAGCCCGCGACGCTTGCCGTTTTGCTCGACGGCACTCCATGGCAGCCGCTCTTCCAACTGCAAGGGAATGAGACGGCAGAGAACCGCGACTTGGGAGATCTCAAAGTACCGCTCCACACACCCGATGCGGCCGTCGAGATCGCGGCGACGCACACGGACGGCAACTTCGTCAATCCGCACCCGACATCACACAGAGGATTCGCGCTCATCAGAGACGACGCGTCATCGGTGTATACGCTTTTCTACGACGAAGAGCTTCGAGGACAGTACCTGGGTGGAACATCAGTTCCGGTCGTGTCCGGTACCTACTACATCGTGCCTGGCGTCGTCAACACGATGCACATGGGGCGGAAGGTCACGGCCTTGCTGCGCGACGGCAGGCAAAACACTCTGGACGCCGCAGGAGTCCCGAAGATCGTGGTTCAGCCCGGAGAATCGAAGGGGGCGAGCTTCGATCCCCTCGAGGCCGAAAAGGCGATTCTCTCAATCCAGTAGTCTCACCCCACCCTCCTCCACTCCCCCAACCCAACCAACTCCGGCTCGAACGCCGCGGCCGCCGGGCGATCACCCGTCCCCCAGCAGGATCCTCATCCGCCCGAAGTCGATCCGCACGCGCCCGAACCGCTCGAGGAATGTCACGCCGACCAGCCCGACGTCGTCCCCGTACCGCGTGATCCCCGGCAGGTCGCCCACGCGCACCGGCACGTCCTCGACGCGCACGCCCGCGACCGAAAGCTCCGGCACGACGCCCGTCTCGAAGCTCGCCTTCTCGCCCTCGAGCCCCGACGCCTCGACCGCCTCGTCCGTCCCGATCTCGACGCCCGCCATCTCGGCCGCCGACGCCGTGAAGAACACCATCGGCGCGCCCGTGTCGAGCACCATCGGGATGTGCGCCTCGCCCGCGTCGGCCCCGAGCACCATGTGACTCATCGCGTGGCTGAACTCCGCCCCGCCCTCGAACGCCTCGGCACCGAGCGTCACCGTCCCGCCCGCGAGGTCGAAGTCCACGACCCCGCCGCGCTGCAGAAGCGACATCCCCAGGATCCCGTCGGCGTCGAGCTTCTCCGAGATCACCTCCGCCGCCGCGCCGTCCACGACCATCGCCGAGACGTCGTCGAACGTCACGTCGCCGACCTTCAGCGAATCCAGCGTCGCCGCTCCACCGACGTCCACCGACCCGCGCGCCCCGCCGACGACCATCGGCAGCGTCTCGACCGCCCCGCCCGACGAGCGCGTGATCGTCGCCTCGCGCACCTCGACGCCCTCCGGCACCGCGTCGCGAACCAGCACCAGCGATGACCCGCCGCCGGTGTCGATGATCAGGTCCACCGTCTCCCCGCCGATCTCGCCCACCACGCGCAGCCGCCCGTCGCGCACCACGAGATCGAACGTCCCGGCCACGCGCTGCGTCGGCACCGCGTACACCTCGGTTGTCATCGACACGTCGCCCGCCCCGAGCGGCACCGCGCCGCGGAACATGTCGGTCGCGCCCAGCACCCCGTCCACCCGCGCCTCGCCCCCCGCCGGGATCACGAACGCGCCCAGCGGCCCGTCGGCCGTCGTCACGCTCACGCGCACGTCGTAGTCGTCGAGGCTGTCGATCGCGACCGCCGGCAGTTCGCGCCGGCTCCCGTCGCCCATCATCACGGTCTGCTGCAGATTCGCCCCGTCGTTGCGCACAACCAGCGCTTGCACCTGCCCGGCCTGCTTGATGTCGCCCGAGATCCCCGGCCCCTCCGGGATCACCACCCCGAGCGCCCCGCCCTGTCCGTAGGTGATCACCTGCGTCTGCCCATCGGCGATCGTGAGCGTCTCCACGATGAGCTTCTCACCATCGCGGCTCAGCACCGGTATCGTTGCATCGACCGCCCACGCCTCGCCCGCCACGCCGGCGAGCACGACCGCAAGAACCTGCTTCGTCATGGCACAGCCTCCAAACTGTGCACGCCGGGATGCGCAATCGAGACCGACCCGTCACGATTCAACGAAAGCCCGCTTTCACCCCGTTCGCTTCCACTCCCCCGACCCAACCAACTCCGTCTCGAACGCCGCGGCCGCCGGGCTCGGCACGCGGTCCCTCCTCCGCACGATCCCCAGCTCGCGCACCAGCCGACCGTCGAGGCACCGCAGCCCCTCTCCGTCCAGCGCGTGACGGCTCACGAACCCGACGCCGATCCCCTCGCCGACGCTGCGCCGGATCGACTCGATCGAGCGCAGCTCCATGACGACGTTGAGCTCGACGCCGTGCTCGCGCGACGCGCGATCGATCACGTCGCGCACGGCGCTCCCGCGCTCGAACCCGACGATCGCCTCGCCCTCGATGTCGCCCCACCGGAACCCCTTGCGCCCGCTCAGCGCGTGCCCCCGCGGCACGATCAGCAGCAGCTCGTCGCGCAGCACCCGCACAGTCATCAGCTCGCCCGAGCCTACCTGCCGCACCGGCAGCGTCACGATCCCGAGGTCCAGCTCGCCGTCGAGCACCGCCCCGGCTACCGCCCCAGACCCCGCCTCGCGAATGGAAATGTGCAGCCCCGGCTGGCGCTCGCGCAGCGCCCGCACGACCGGCGGCAGCAGCCACCCGGCCGCCGTCGCGCCCCCGCCCACCCGGATCTGCCCGCGCTCCAGCCCGGCCAGCTCGCGCACCGCCCGCACCGCGTCGTCGGCCCGGCGCACCGCCTCCGCCGCGTGCTCGGCGAACAGACGCCCCGCCTCGGTCAGCTCAACCCCGCGCCCCGTCCGGTCGAGCAGCGCCGTCCCGACCTCTGCCTCCAGCTTCTTCACCGCCGCCGACAACGCCGGCTGGCTCACCCCCAGCGCCTCGCCGGCCCGCGTCATGTGCCGCGCCTCGGCGATCGCCAGAAACTGCCGCAGGGTGGTCAACTCCATCGCCCACCTTCTACCACACGGACGCCTGACCTGAGCCCTCGAAGGTCGGGGGCCGCCCGGCGCACCCCACTTCCCCGACGCCGACCCCTCCACCGGGCTATCTTGACCCCCGTGAAGCGAGCCCTGCTCATCCTCTGCCTGCTGGCGCCCCCCGCGTTCGCTCAGCAGACCCTCGAGCTCTCCGGCGACGACTGGGTTGCGACCGGTGAAGCCCCCGAGCCCGGCTCCGACGAGGCGATCATCGCCGACGCCCGGCGCGCACTGGCCGAGAACCACCCGTCCCGCGCACGCCACCTCCTCACCAGGTGGATCGACGAGCACAAGTACACCGACAACGCCTGGCTGCCCGAGGCCTACCTGCTCCGCGGCGACGCGAAAACCGCCGCCGGCAACGAGTACGACGCCCTCTACGACTACGAGACCGTCATCCGCGACTTCACCGCCTCGCCCTCGTTCCCCAAGGCGGTCGAACGCGAACTCGACATCGGCGTCGCCTACCTCAACGGGATGCGCAAGAAATTCCTCGGGTTGCGCATCGACAACGCAACGTCCACCGGCGAAGAGCTTCTCGTCCGGGTCCAGGAGCGCATGGTCGGCTCCGAGCTTGCCGAACGCGCCATGATCGAGCTCGCCGACTACTACTACCGCAAGCGCGACATGGAGATGGCCGCCGAGGCTTACGACATCTTCACCCGCCTCTACCCCGACTCCCGCTACTACAAGAAGGCGTTGCAGCGTCAGATCTACGCGAACATTGCGCGCTTCAAGGGCCCGCGCTACGACGCCTCCGGGCTCCTCGCCGCCTCGCTGCTCATCGACGACTTCACCCGACGCTTCCCGGTCGAGGCCGAACGCACCGGCATCAACTCCGCCCTGGCCGCCCGCGTGGACGAGTCGGCCGCCGCACAGCTCCTCGAGATCGCACGCTGGTACCTCCGGCGCGACGACCCGGCCTCGGCCCGCTACACACTCCGACGCATGATCCGCCGCTACCCGCGCACCAACGCCGCCGCCCGCGCACTCGCGATCTTCGACGAACGCGGGTGGGACATGCCTCCTCCCCCGTCCCCGGCGGGGGAGGTGCCGAGTCTTCGAGGCGGAGGGGGTCTTCTTCCTCCCTCGCCCGCGGAACCCGAAACCGACGAGCCCTCCGCTGCGCCCCAACCAACCGCCCCGACGGGCGAGCCCGCAACGCCGCCCGCGGAAACCGATGATCACAAGGAGCAGACGCCATGATCCGCGCCGCGGCGCTCCTGCTCGCTCTGCTCGCCGTCGGCTGCTCGTCCCTCAGTGAGTACCGCTTCGACACCGCCTACGACACGCGCTACCAGACCGTTGCCGTCCCGGTCTTCGAGAACCTCACCCACGAACCCGGACTCGAGCGCTTCGTCACCGAGGCCGTCATCAAGAAGATCCAGACCTCCACTCCCTGGTCGATCTCCGACGAGGGCGCGGCACAGACCGTCCTCACCGGCGTCATCACCGACGCCGAACGCCGCGTCTTCAGCCGTTCACGCGGCACCGGGCTGGTCGAAGAGATGGCCTACGTCATCACCGTCGATTTCGAGTGGCGCGACCTCACCACAGGCGAGCCGATCGTCCGCCGACGATCGTTCTCGGCCTCCGGCGGATTCATCCCCGCCCGCCCCGCGGGCGAATCGCAGGACGTCGGCATCCACGGCGCCGCCGACGCCCTCGCTCGCGACCTTGTCCACGAGCTGCGAACCGCCTGGTAGCCCCGAACGAACAAATGGAGAACCCACCGCCCCCGGGGCCTAGCCTTTGCCCGCGGGCTGCATCCAGAGCCCCGTCGGGCCGAAAGACCAATACCCCGCACGCATGACACCACCACGCCCCGACACCCTGATCCGGGCCGCCTCCGGCGAGCCCGAAAACCGACCCGGCGGCGGGCCCGAAGGCCCCGGCGGCCCCAAGCGCCCGCAGCAGCCCGTCCAGTCCTCGCGCGGGCTCTTCTGGGTCGTCGCACTCCTCCTCCTCACCGTCCTCGTCTTCATGTTCATGACCACGCCGGGACCCGGCAAGCAGATCACCCTCGGCGAGTTCCGCACCCTCTGGAACAACGGCGACATCGTGGACGGCTCGGTCGTCATCCAGGAGCAGGCGATCGTCGCCAAGCAGCGACCCGCCACCTCCGACGAGAGCCCGACCACCATCTCCATCCCGCTCAACGCGGCCACGCGCGAAGCGTGGGCCGACGAGGTCTCCAAGATCACCGATGGGCAGGTCAACATCAAGCCCACCAGCCCGTGGATGCCCTTCATCTTCACCTTCGGACCGTTCCTCCTGTTGCTCCTCCTGCTCTGGTTCCTCATCGCCCGCGGGCTGCGCTCCGTCGGCGGCGGCGGGGGCATGCTCGGCAACTTCGGCAAGAGCCGACACCGCACGCTCACCAAGGAGATGACCGGCGTCACCTTCGCCGACGTCGCCGGCATCGAAGAGGCCAAGGACGAGGTCGGCGAGATCATCGAGTTCCTCAGGAACCCCAAGAAGTTCACCAAGATCGGCGGACGCATCCCCCGCGGCGTGCTCCTCACCGGCGCGCCCGGCTGCGGCAAGACCCTCCTCGCCAAGGCCATCGCCGGCGAGGCCGACGTCCCCTTCTTCAGCATCTCAGGTTCCGACTTCGTCGAGATGTTCGTCGGCGTCGGCGCCTCCCGCGTCCGCGACCTGTTCAAGCAGGCCAAGGACTCTTCGCCCTGCATCGTCTTCCTCGACGAGATCGACGCCGTCGGACGCCGGCGCGGCGGCGGGTTCACCACCGGCGGGCACGACGAACGCGAGCAGACACTCAACGCCATCCTCGTCGAGATGGACGGCTTCAGCTCCACCGACGGCGTCATCGTCATCGCCGCCACCAACCGCCCCGACGTGCTCGATCCGGCCCTCATCCGCCCCGGACGCTTCGACCGCCAGATCGCCGTCCCCCTGCCCGACCTCCGCGGACGCCTCGAGATCCTCCAGGTCCACGCCCGCAAGGTCAAGCTCGGCCCGGACGTCGACCTCGAGCGGGTCGCCCGCGGCACGCCCATGTTCAGCGGCGCCGACCTCGCCGCGATCATCAACGAAGCCGCCATCAGCGCCACCCTCCAGAACAAGGACTTCGTCGAGCAGGAGGACCTCGAGGAGGCGCGCGACAAGGTCAAGTTCGGGCGAGCCAAGAAGAGCCGCGTCCGCGAGAAGGACGAGAACAAGCTCGTCGCCTACCACGAGGCCGGGCACGCCGTCCTCCAGGCGCTGCTCAAGGACGCCGACCCGCTCCACAAGGTCACCATCATCCCGCGCGGCGGCGCCGGCGGCGCCACCTTCAGCCTCCCCGAAAAGGACCGCATGGGCTTCAGCCTCAAGTGGATCAACGCCACCATGCGCGTCCTCTGCGCCGGGCGCATCGCCGAGCAGAAGGCCATGTCCGACATCTCCAGCGGCGCCGCCCAGGACATCCTCCAGGTCACCCAGCTCGCCCGCACCATGGTCGAGGAGTGGGGGATGAGCGACCGCCTCGGCTTCGTCCGTTATGCCGGGACGGACTCTCAGGACGCCTACGTTCCCGAACGCGACTTCTCCGACGAGACCGCGCGCATCATCGACGAGGAGGTCCGCCGCCTCGTGGACGAGGCCTACAAGGACGCCTCGCGCATCCTCAACGAGCACTGGGACCAGGTCGAGGCCGTCGCCAACGCCCTGCTCCGACACGAGACGCTCAGCGCCGAAGACGTCAGCACACTGATGCGCGGCGGCACGCTCGACAAGCCGACCGTCAGCGAGCTCCTCGCCGCCGAGGCGCGCAAGCCCGAACGACGCCCACCGCCCGCCGACGACGCCGAGCCCGAGGCGCCCCCCGGCGCGCTCCCCAGCCCGGCCTGACCGCGCTCCCCGTCACCGGGTCGGGCCCGCCCGCACCACGATCGTGCAATAGTCCGTCCGCGACCAACGCCGGGCGAACTCCTCGCCCGAGATCAGGTAGTGCCGCGCGCCCTCCCCGCCCAGCAACACGTCCGAACCGTCCGCGCCCACGCCGCTCACCACGGCCCAGTGGTAGACCTCGCGCCCCCGCCGCGACATGTCGATGAGCACGAGCGGCGCGACGCCGCTCACCACATGCCCGCGCAACTCCGCCACGCTCCCGCGCGACAGCTCCGCCTCGAAACCACGCGCACGCGCCGCGAGCAGCAGCTCCACCGGCGTCGCGCCCGCCTCCCGCCACGGCAGCCGGTCGCACTCCGCCTGCGCGTCAGTCTCCGGGTCCGCGTGCGCGAACACCGTTGCCAGCGCCTGTGCTCCGCACCCTCGCGATCCCCCGCCCCGCGGCACCTCCAGACCTTCCACGATCACGTACCGACCGCTCGCAACCAGCCGCGACTCGGGCACCGGTCCGCGCAGCGGTCCCGCGCACCCGCCGGCGACCAGCGCGCACAACACGACCGCACAGCTCGTCCACGCGCGCATCAACCGGCCACCTAGGTGATGATGATGATCAAGAGCAGCGCCATGATCCCGACGCCGATCCCCACGATCAGGTCGTCGTTGTCAATCTCGCCGCCGAGCTGGATCATCTGCGGGTTCTTGGCGAGCACGCTCACGTCCTCGGGCGTGAGCTGCGCGACGCCCGCATCCGCCTCGCCCGGCGCGATCCCGAGTTCCACCAGTCGCCGCGCGATCGCCGCGCGATCGCCTTGGTCACCGGTTGTCGTGATAACCCGCTCCGGGATCGATCTGGGCTCAGCCCCGGGCGCCGCCGCCGCCAGCGCGACAGGGCCCACGCCCCCCGACAACACACACGCACCGAGAACACTGATCAACCGGGAACTCCGCCGCAGCATCGCCTCGCTCCTTCCCACGCCAGGGTATCGGCACTGTCCTCCGGCACCGCGGACGATGCCGTGACCCAACCCGTCTGGGGTGAACAGTCTAGACGATTCCCCGCCGCTCCATCGCCGGAGCGGGCGACGCCCCGTCCGCAGAGTTCATACCGCGCGATTCACCGGCCCGTGCCGGGGCGCGCATAAAGTCCTCCGGAAGGAGCACCCCATGCGTTCGATCCTGAACGACGCAGACACCAAGACCGTCGCCAACGCCCTCCAAGGCGTTCTCGTCACGCTCATCGACCTCTCGCTCGTGGGCAAGCAGGCCCACTGGATGCTCCGCGGACCCGAGTTCAAGGGCATCCACGAGCACCTCGACCTCATCATCGACGCCGCTCGCCTCCACTCCGACGCCGTTGCAGAGCGGATGGTGACGATCGGCGCCCCGGCCGACGGGCGCGCCGCCGCCGTCGCCGCCGATTCAGCCATCGCCGAGTACCCCGCCGGCTTCATCACCACCGCCCAGACCGTTTCGCTCGTCAGCGACGCGCTGCACACCACGATCGCCGGGCTGCGCAAGGGCATTGCCGCGGTCGAGAAACCCGACCCGGTCAGCCAAGACCTGCTCATCGGCATCGCCGCCGAACTCGAGAAGCACCTCTGGCTCCTCCAGTCCCGCGAGAGTTGACCGTTGATCCTTCTCCCCACCGGGGAGAAGGTGGCTCGCTCGTCTTCGAGCGAGACGGATGAGGGGTCTTCCATCCTCCCCCGCCCGGGGGGATGGTCGTGTGCAGTATGAAGGAGGAGAGGGAAGAAGCCGCGGAAGAAGGAACGCGGAGTCTTCGGCTAACCTGCGCTCATGCACACACTCCAAACCCTCGCCGACCTCCCCGTCGATACGCCGATGCCCCTGATCGACCGCCGCCGCGTCGTCGCCGAGCGCATGATGATCAGCGACATCACGCTCCACCCCGGTTTCGAGGTTCCGGCGCACGCCCACGACAACGAACAGATCGTCGTCATGCTTGAGGGGCGCGCCCGCTTCACGGTGGGAGAGGGCGACGACGCCGAGACGTTCGAGGTGGTGGGGGGTCAGGTGCTCTGCCTGCCGCCGAACGTGCCGCATTCATGCGTCGCGATCGAACGCTGCCGCATCCTCGACCTGTTCAGCCCGCCCAGCGAGGCCACCGGCGTCGATCGCGCGTGATCGCCGGAGGCTCCCGGGCGCCGCGCCCACGCCCTCGTCGGGCGTGTCCGCGCCACGCCCGGTACGCTGCCCCCGGACGCACTCTGATCGACCGATGCCCACGCTCGCCGCGCTGCTCCTGCTCGCCCCGACCTGTGCCGGGTGCCATGGCCGCCTCTTGGCGGCTATGTGGTTCTCGTGCCACCGACTTCGGCTCTGCGAAGTCGGTGCTCTCGCCGGTGACCGACTCTCTCACGCCGTGCGCGCGCACCATCCGATCTCTTGACCCATGCGCGCCATCGCCGCACTCTGCCTCTTCGCCTCGGGCTGCCTCGCCCAGACCGCCGACGTGGTCTTTCTCGTCGATGAATCGGTCGGGATGGGGCGCGAGCACGACTGGATCCAGACGCACGCCGTCAAGCTCGACACCGCGCTGATCAGCTATGGGCTGAACGCCAACCGTTACGCCCTCGTCGGCTTCGCCCGCGCCGACCCGTACCCTCACACCATCCCCGTCGGCACAACCGACTTCGGTCCGGCGTTCCAGCTCGCCCTTGCCGCCGACTCGCTCGTCACGACCGGGACGACCGAGGACGGGTACGCCGCGGTCGCCCACGCGCTGACGTCGCTCGCCTTCCGCCCCGACGCCGAGCCCGTGCTCGTCCTGATGACCGACGAGGACCGCGACGCGCTCACCGCCGCAACGTACGAATCGACGCTCGCGTCGATCACCGGCGCCGGCGCCACGTTGCACGTCGTCATCGACGCGACACTGCAGACCGGCGCCGGCGCACCCGCCATCGGGCTCGACCACGCGCACATCACGCTCCTCGCCGACGGCGCCGGCGGGTTCGAGCCCGGCCCCCCCGGTCTCGTCGCCGCCGCCTTCGGAACCTCAGCGATCGACTACGCCCAGCTCGCTTTCCAGGCCGGCGGCTCGGTCTGGGACACCACGACCCTGCGCGCCACCAACACCGACGCCGACTCGTTCACCTCGGCGCTCGCATGGGTCGTCGCGCGCGCTGCCAACCCGCCGGTGTGCATCCCCGACGTCACCACGCTCAACGCCGCGCCCGGCGACCCGCTCTACGGCGTCCCCGACGGGCTCGTCACCGCCATCGACCTGAACTACTACGTCAACCTCTGGGTCGCCGCCGACCCCGCCGCCGACCTCACCACCCGCAACGCCGCCGAGGGCGACCCGCTCTTCGGCACGCCCGACGGCGTGGTCAGCGCGATCGACCTTCAGTATTTCGTCAACGCCTGGCTCGCCGGCTGCCCGTGACAAGACCGGTGACCGGTGTTCAGTCGGATACAATTCTCGATCTGCAGTGTGGGTTGGGATTGGACGTATTGGCGATTGCATTCATACTCGGCATCGCTGGTATATCATGGCTTTCACCTCAGCAGAGAACGTGACGATGAATTGGTCTTGGTTGGGGTCGAAGGTAGTTCCAGTTCTGCTTGCTGCGTTGGTTGCTGCGGTTGCATATCTCATTAGACGATGGTACGGCCGTCGAGGTACAACCCAAATCTACATCGGAGAGCGTGAGCCATGTCGGTACATTACACGTGGAAGATAGGATACGGATGGTAAAACGTTGCTCCAGTCACCACCGAGGTTCATGGAGTTCAGCATTCCTCTGACTATTGAGAATCGACGGGATGTGGAACTTTCGATCCGAATCAAGAATGTGTGGTTCTCAGAGGGTCGTCCAGAGATCAACAAGAAGGGTGGGTGGAAGCTCCCAGGCCAATCGCTTGAGCCGGTCAGGCTTCGAGTGGAGGATGCTGCCGGAAACGTCTCCAATCCAATTACGATCAGACCACACGGCATTGCGCATATGAGGATCTTCGGTACAGCAACATCCCCCGTGTGTCATGCTGGGCCGTTCGTGAGATGGAGATTCGTTTTCATTGATTGGATTACAAGCCCGATCGAAGTAGATTCGCTTGTGCAGGAAGTACCGATGCGCGGGGGCGGACGATCGGTCGATCCCGAACTCACACCAACATTCCCACTGCCATCCCATTATCCAAGCATGCAAGTCAACCGGACTGGGATTGACTTCAGTCGGTTTGAGAGGATCTAGATCACTCAAAGCGAGCGGTTACTTTCGCTTGCTTTGGTGCTGTGGTTGCCTGGTGATGTAGTTGCCTCATTTGTGTTCGGATAATCTCGAAACTAACTGGAAGCGTTTACATTTCGGGCTACCTTCGATTTCGACCGGTGTGCGCTCGCGTCACGCCCCACGATCCCATCGCCCACCGAGACCCGCCGATGCGAACCCCAACCACCCTCGCCGCGATCGCCATCGCCGCATCAGCTGCCCGCGCCGAAAACCCGAAGAACCTGCTCTTCGTCGGCAACAGCTTCACCGGCAGCGGCGGGGGAGTCCACCTGCTCGTGCAGGACATCGCGACGGCCGCCGGGCACCCCACGCCGTACGTCTTCGGGCGCGTCATCGGCGGGCAAACGCTCGAGTGGCACCTCGCCACCGGCACTTACGTGATCGACTCGGAGATCCCCGCCGGGCAGCACTGGGACGCCGTCGTCCTCCAGGAGTACTCCACCCGCCCGACGTCGCACCCGACCGACGGCAACGTCCCCGCATTCCTCGCTGCGGCCGAGGGCTGGTACCAGACCGTGCTCGACCATTCCCCCGCGGCCGAGGCCGTCCTCTTCGAAACCTGGGCACGCGCCCCGGGCAACTCGGTCTACCCGACCTACTGGCCCGGACCGTCGTTCATGCAGAGCGAACTCCACGACAACTACAACCTCTGCCGCGATCTGCTCGGCGCGTTGGGAACGGCCGAGGTTGCGCCCGTCGGTGACGCCTTCGAACTCGGCTCGTTCGACCTTTCCCTCTACGGAGGCGACCTCTACCACGCCTCCAACCGCGGCGCCCTGCTCATGTCGCTGGTCATCTACGGCACCATCTACGACGACACGACAACCTCCGACATCGACCTGACCGACATCGCCTCGGGGCTCGGGCTCGGACAGACCGACATCGATTTCGCCACCGACCTGGCCGACCGCATCCTCGTCCCCTCGCCCGCCGGCGCGTCGCTCTTCCTCGCGCTCGGGCTCGTTGCGCCCCGCCGCCGACGGCAGCAATGGAGAGGATTCCCCGAAACAAGGAGCCGCGGACACAGGCCCGCGGAGTCTCGGCGTGGTTCACGCCTTTCCACTCCACCGGCATGAAACCGCCTACCGACTGATCCGAATCGGCCTGTGGAAGGGGCTTGGCGTGCGCGGCCTCGCTCCCGGCTGGATCATCGAGTGCCCCCGCTGCCGCAAGTGGAAGCACGCGGGCGACGCCGGCATCGTCCGTCTCCGTGCCGCGTCGCGCGCCCATCGCACCCTCACCTACCGCTCGCGCTGCCGACGTCTCGTCTTCGCCCGTCTGTACAAGGACCGGCGCGCCCTCGGCGCCACGTAGCCCGACCCACCGCCTCCCGGCGGCGCGATCAACAGATCTGCGACACGAGAATCCGGAACATCAGCGACCGCGCGCACCGGCACGCCGTCTCTTGCGGACTCCCCAGATTGCTCAGTTCCCTCCGCTTCACGCCCCGGCTCTGGCGTACGCGCGCCCCACAAACCCATTGTGGTCTGACTCCACTTCCCGTATAACGGCGGGAACCCCCGCGTTCGCGGGGCGTGCTGTCCCGAAGAGGAAACGCCATGACCTTGCCTACACCCGCATCCTCAGGTTCCCGCACCGCACCCCGTACGCACGAACGGAACGCAGGACGTGACATCCGCATCCGGCGCTCCGTCCTTCTCGCGCTGTGCGCCGCCGCGGGCACGACGCTCGCCGGCCCACTTCTCCCCCCGCCCGGCCCGGTCACGTCCACCGGCCGGCCGCTCGACCAGATCGAACCGCGCGCCAGCGTCAACGATCTGCCAGGCGACGCGACCGCCGCCCACGTCATCTCCGCATCGGGCAACTACGTCCTCACCGCCGACGTCCTCGCCGCGGCCGGGCAGAACGGCATCCGCATCGACGCCCCCAGCGCCACCATCGACCTCAACGGCTTCTCCATCACCGGGCAGCCCGGCTCGCTCAACGGCATCTCCGCCACGTTCGTCAACGGGCGTTACGTCCTCCGCTCCGGCGCACCAGCAACCATCTCCGGCTTCGACGCCGACGGCATCCACATCGAGAACGCCGAACGCCTCGAGCTCGAGAATCTCCGTGTCGACGGCAACGGTGGCGACGCGATCGAAGCGGGCGGACGGGCGTCCCCGTCGTCGTCGCTACGAGCAGACAGCATCTCGGCCGTCGGTAACGCCGGGACCGGACTGCTCGTCACCGACTTCTGCACCTACCGCATCCTCAAGGGCGAGTTCCGCGACAACGGCGAGGGCGCACGCTGCTCTGCCACCACCGCCATCCAGAACGCCCGCACGCAGGTCCACGTCCACGACTCGATGTTCACCGGCAATATCACCGACGGCATCACTGTCGAGCAGATCGGCGACGAGTCCGTCAGCATCAGCTACGAATTCGACGACTTCAGCGCCAACGGCGGATCCGGTGCCATCGTCCGAAAGACGCGAGCCAACTCCGTCCACGTCAAGGCTCACAGCGTGAGCGCCGCAAGAAACGGATCCCACGGCATCGACATCCGTGGCATCAACATGGACGAATCCGAGGACGCGAGCATGGACCACGTCTACGCCAGCGGCAACGGCGCCGACGGCGTCCACGTCGAGCACTACCGCATGCGCCTCCACGACGCAACCACGAACGACAACGTGGGCAACGGCGTCGCCGTCTCCGGCGGATCCGACCACTCCATGGAACAGAGCATCGACGATCTCGTCGCCTCAGGCAACGCCGGCGGACTGCTCGTCGTCAACGCCGACCTGCGCCTCAACGCCAGCTCGCTCACGGGCAACACCGGCGCCGGCATCACCTGCCAGGCCGCCGGCGTCGTCGGACAGTCCTTCATCCTCGACGCGACGAAGTCCAGCGACAACGGGACTGACGGAATCCTCGTCGACGCCGCAGATCCGGTCCTCGTCACCGTGACCATCACGGACTCTTCGTTCGAACGCAACACCAACAACGGCGCCAGCTTCTCCTGGACACAGACAGGCGGCCCGTTCAAGTTCAGCATGGCCGACTCCGACCTGTCCGCGAACGGACTCGACGGCCTGCGCGCGACCGGCGACCCCAACCGCCGCGCGAGTGTCGACGCCATCGCCTGCCGCGCCTCCGGCAACACCGGTCGAGGCATGTCCGTTGACTTCGCCACCGATGTCCGCATCCACGACTGCACCGCCTCCGGCAACGGCACCGGCGGCATGCTCTGCGGCAACACCCAACACTTCATCGCTGCAGACAACGACACCACCGGCAATACCGGCGACGGTCTCTCTGTCGCCACCGTGACGGACTTCGGCATGTCCCGGTGCGTCTCCAGCCGTAACACCGGCAACGGCACCTCCATCGCCGACGCGGGCAACATCTCGGTCCGCGACTCCGAAGCGACCGGCAACGGCACCCACGGCATGATCGCGTACTCGACCCTCGGTATCTCGTCGAGCTCCGTCCGCGTCACCGGCAGTTCCTTCAGCTCCAACACCCTCGCCGGCCTGAGCATCTCCGACTCGCTCACCGGACAGGTCACCGCCTGCTCGGCCTTTTCCAACGGCACGACCGGCATCGAGGTCCTCGCCCTCAACCACGTCATCACCGACAACACCGCCGGGGGCAACGCCGCCAACTACTCGGTCGCCCTGCCCGGCAACGCCGTCGGCTCGCTCGTCGACGAGACCAACATCTCCCAGAGCGACTCGTCGTCGAACCGCGCGCCGTAAGCGAGGATTCACCCGCCGTTCGGACCGAACGCCACGGTCACCTGCGAGCCGTAGATCGGGTACTCGACCCGCGCGCGGTACGTGCGGAACTCGTGCTCATCCCACCCCGTGCTCGCGAAGACACGGCGCAGCAGCTCGAGGTACCGCGGGAACCCCGCGATCCGCAGCGAATCCACGCCCGACTCGCTGATGATCTGGATCGACTCGACCAGATCGTAGCGGTCCACGTCCCGCGTCGGGTCGTTCGGGCTCGCCACGCCCTCTCCCGACGTATCGAAGATCAGCAGCTCCGGCGTGACGCCCGCGAACAGGTCGCGGTGCACGATCACGTCGAGCACCAGCAGCTTCGCCGGCGTCTCCACCTCCGCGAACACGTGCGTCTTGCGGCCCGCACCCGGCCCGAGCCGCTCCAGCTCTCGGCGGTTCACTTCCACCATCACGAAGTCGGTCGATGAGCCCGGCCCGAACGCGTCGCCCGCCAGCATGTAGTGGATCATCCGCCCCGCCCGATGCAACTCGAGAATCGCCGGCGGGCTGTCGCAGAACTCGTCAAGACGCGCCTCGTCGAGCGTCTCGTACGGACGCCCCGCGAGGGTCTCCGGTCGTCGCGGTGCGTGGTCGTCCTCCATGTTCCGTGTCGTGAACTTCACCTTCACGCCCGGACGAAGCCGCTGCAGCCCCAGCAGCCCGATCACCCAGACCACGTCGATCCGCTCGCCATCCTCGGACGGGCTCAGGAGCACCGCGGACGGGTTCAGGTTCACCATGGCCCCACGCAGCTGGCTCATCGCGCGGAACGCCGCCTGCTTCCGCCGCAACTCGAAGTCGCGCCGCGCCTCCGGCAGCCACGAGCTGATGATCGCGTCCAGCGCGCTGCGGTCGCCCGCGTCGCAGCGGATCAGATGCTCGAACCGCTCGACCGCCTCCCCCGCGGCCTCGATCAGCGCCGCGTCGACACCCTTCTTTGCCGCCGCACGCAGCACCCGCCGCAGCGGCTCCGGCCCGGGGACGTGGTGCGCCACCGCCATCGGGTCGCCCGACCGTGTCGCCTTCAGCAAGCGGCTCGTCAGCACCTTGTCCACGCCCAGCGAGCTGGCCAGCGCCTGAGGCCCGCTGGGGGTCCCCGGCACCTGGCTCAGGACCCGCCCGAGGGACGAGGCCAGATCCCGTCCGACCACCGCGATGCGTGCTTCCAGCCCGTCTGCCCCGATTCCGGGCTCGGAAACGGCATTGTGCGGGGGTGGGGCCACGGGCATCCTCAGATCGGCGATCCGCCGTCGGGGCATGATACCGCAGGCCGAGACCCGCGTCAGCAATATTCTCTCGAAGTTTCCTTGAAACTACCTTGCAATCAGTATCGGGCCCGGATACAACGGCGGTGCACCGATCGCGGCACCCGGACGGGCCGGACCGCAGAAGCGAAACCAAGGGCTCTGGCAGTTCGTCGCCCTCTCACGGAGTTACCGGCATGAAACTCGCCGCACACCTCGGAATCGCCGCGGGGCTGCTCGCGACCGTCTCCGGCATCGCCGCCGCCCAGCCCGCCGGCTACACCATCCAGGCGCTGCCCCCGATCAGCCAGCTGGCCGGGCGCAACTCCAACGCCAACGGGCTCAACGAGCTCGGGCACGTCGCCGGCGTCGCGGAAGACGACTTCTTCGGCACACACGCGGTGAAGTGGGTGGACGGGCAGGTCATCGACCTGCGCGACGAGCCCCCCGTCGTGCCGGGCAGCACCTTCATCTGGGCCAAGGGCATCAACAACCTCGGGCAGACCGTCGGTCAGGGGACAGAGCCGTATCCCGGCGGGGGATCGCAGGGGTGCGCGATGTCGCACATCGACGGCGTTGGGCTGTTCAATCCTCGTGACGGCGACCCGATCGGAGGCGGTGGTTGGGCCTGGGGCGTCAACGACTCGGGGCAGATCTCATTCCGCGCCGGCTCGACCTATGTCTACGATCCAATCGACGGGGTGCGTGAGGTAAGACTACCCGACGGCGCCTGGGAACTCTGGGAGATCAACAACGCCGGCGTCGTCTGCGGCTCGGGGCGCGCACCCGACGGCAAGCTCCACGCGATCCGCTACGACTACGACACCGACACCGTCACCGACCTCGTCGCCGGCACGATGTTCGACGGGTTCCACTCCGACGCCTACGGGCTGAACGAACTCGGCGACATCGTGGGATGGGGCTGGGGCGGATCGGGCTACAACCCGATCGTCTGGGCCGCCGACGGGCGGACGATCGTGCTCGCGACCGGCGACCTCGGTCCTGCGCACATCGACTCGCAGAGCGAGCACATCAACTCGCAGGGCGACGTCGTCGGGCTCGACGTCTCGGCCGCCGCGGAGCCGCCGATCGGCTGGATCGCCTACGACGCGCTCAACGTCGGCCCGGCCGACGTGACCACCCAGGGCGCCGGTGTCGGCAATCCCGGCTACGGCGTGCCCGACCGGCTCATCACCTCCTCGGACCTCAACTACTACGTCAACGCGTGGGTTGCTCTCGACGTCGCGATCGCCGACCTGACCACCCAGGGCGCGGGCGTCGGCGACCCCGGGTACGGCGTGCCCGACGGGCTCGTGTCGGCCGCCGACATCAATTACTTCGTCAACGCGTGGGTCACCGGGCCGACCGCCAACCCGCCGACGAAGATCGTCCTGCGCACCGTCCTCAGCCCCACCGACCAGCTCGCGTGGACGCGCATGCACCCCTTCGAGATCAACGACGCCGGGCAGATCTGCGGCACGGGCATCGTCAACGGCGAGACGCGCGGGTTCCTGATGACACCGGTCCCGAACAACTGACTGAGTGCACGGCATGACCGACTCGCCGCACAAGGAGGTCTCGACGAGCGACGACGACGGGGCCCGCGACGCCGCGCCCAAGAAGCCCGTCGTGATCGACGTGACCGAATCAGATCAGCACGCATCGGACGAGGGAGCCGACGCATCGGAGATACCCGACGGGCGCGGATCGCCCGGCGGCTGGGGGGCAGGCACGGATTGACCTGCATGTGTGGCGGCGTCGGCGGACCGGCGCCGGGAAGAACGAGACAGGCCAAACAAGAGGAGGCCAGTTGAGATGAGTAAGACACTTGTGCAATCGGGGCTCGTTGCCGCCATGGCAGCCGCCCTCCCCGCGACTGTCGCCAGCGCGGGAACCACCATCCAGACGGACGAGGCGTCGTTCGTCGCCGCCGCCGGCGGCGCCGGGCTGAGCTTCGCCTACGGCGAGGACTTCTCGAGCTACGCGATCTCCGGCGGGGTCGAATCGGTCCTCTCGCCATGGACGAGCACCGTTTCGCCCAACATCGGGTTGGAAGCTCCCGGCGGGTTCTTCCTGCAGTTGGTCAAGGGCAACTACTACTACGGCTCGGTCCCGGACAACGCCATGGGTGGGCAGGGCGCGTACGACGACACCCTCGTCACCATCGCGGGCGGCGCCCCCGCCGTCGGATTCGATGTCTGGAGCTACGGCACCTTCACCGCCAACGCCTTCGACGCCTTCAACTACGAGGTCCGCGACACCGGCGGCCTGGTCCTCGCCTCCGGCACGATCGCGAACGACGGGAACGTCGCCGACGGCTACCTCGGCGTCGTCTCCGACACCGACCTCATCGGTTCCGTCCTGATCCAGGGCACGTCGTTCGGCGTGCTGGCGACAAACGAACTCGCCGCCAACATCCAGGTCTGGGCCGTGCCAGCGCCCGGCGCTCTGGCCGTGTTCGGCCTCGGCGGCGCGTTCGCGCTACGTCGCCGGCGCTGATCGGCCGTCGTCCTCCCTCTCCTGACCCACACGCCTTGTGCGGGGCCCGGTTCACGCCGGGCCCCGTTCCTTCCGTCAACGTCGAGCCCCGACCCGTACGGAGTGATCGCGCCCGGTCCCTAGACTCACCGTCATGCCCGCCCTGTCGATCCAGATGAAACGAGAGCAGGCACGCGGCGCCTTCCGCGTCGGGCACTACGGGCGGGCCTTCTCGCTGGGCACCGAGCTGCTCAGGAGGGCGCCCCGCGACGCCGCGCTGCTCGAGATCGTCGGCGTCAGCGCCTCGAAGATCGGCCGCCTCGAGGCCGCCGAGAAACACCTCAAGGCCGTGATCCGCCTCGCGCCCGATCGCGCGCCGCTGCACCAGGGGCTCGCCGAGACGTACCACCAGCTCAACCGGATCGATGACGCCCTCCGCGAGTACGACCGCGCCGCCAAGCTCGCCCCCGGGGACATCTTCCCGATCACCGGCAAGGCCGCGCTGCTCGAACGCCGCGGCGACGCCGAGGGTGCGATCGAGCTGCTGCGCTCGGCCCTGCCGCGTGACCCGAGCGGTCACGCGGCTTCAGTCCTCGGCACGGCGCTGACCTCGCTCGGCCGGCACGACGAGGCGATCGCCCTGCTCGAGCACTACCTGCCCGTGGAGCAGATCGATCCCAAGTCACGTGCGATCATCTGCCGCACGATCGCCAGGGCCTACGAGAAGACCGGGGAGTACGAAAAGGCCTTCGCGGCGCTTGAGCACTCGAATCGGCTGCACGCCAAGCCGTTCGATCGCAGGGCCTACACCGCCCGCATCGACGATCTCATCGCGACGTTCAGCGCTCAGAACATGGCGATGCTCGCCCGCCCGACCAAGTCCAGCGACCGCCCCGCCTTCATCGCCTGCATGCCCCGGTCCGGCTCGACGCTGGCCGAGCAGATCATCCACGCCCACCCCAACGGGCATGGAGCTGGCGAGATCAGCGACATCGCCGAGATCGTCTCGGACCTCACCGAATCGCTCGGGTCGCTTCAGGTCTACCCCGACTGCCTCGGCGATTGGACGCACCCGCACGCGGATCGGCTCCAGCGCGGGTATCTCGACGTGCTCCGAGGGCACAGCCCGACCGCGTCTCGCGTCGTCAACAAGCACCTCGACAACTGGCTGCACCTCGGCATGGTGGCCCTGCTGTTCCCGGGGGCGAAGGTCATCCACACGCTCCGAGACCCGATGGACAACTGCTTCTCGATCTACATGGCCGCCATGCACACCGGCGTGTACCCGTGGAGCACCGATCTGGCCGACATCGCCTTCGTCTATCGCCAGCACGAGCGGCTCATGGCCCACTGGCGCGACACACTCGACCTCGACATCCACGAGATGAGCTACGAGTCGTTCGTCGCCGACCCCGAGCCGGCGATCCGCGGCATCATCGACCACATCGGGCTCGACTGGAACGACCGATGCCTGCGCTTCTACGAATCGAAGCGAGATGTCGACACCCTCAGCTACGACCAGGTGCGACGACCCGTCTACAACTCGGCGGTGGGGCGCTGGAGACGCTACGAGAAGCACCTCGCACCGCTCCGCCGGGCGCTCGGGCTTGGCTGAACCTACACCGCCTCGGCCGGCGGCGGCGGGCGGTCCTCCAACTGCACGCGCCCATCAACAAACCCGCGCAGCTTCCGTGCTCGCACCGGGTGCTGCAGCTTGCGGATCGCCTTCGCCTCGACCTGACGCACGCGCTCGCGCGTCACCTTGAAGATCCGCCCGACCTCCTCGAGCGTGTACGTGTACCCGTCGCCGATCCCGTACCGGAGCTTGATGATCTCCCGCTCGCGGTACGTCAGCGTCTTGAGCACCTGCTCGATGCGGTTCTTGAGCATCCCCTGACCGGCCGTGTCGTCCGGCGCCGACTGACCCTCGTCCTCGATGAAGTCACCGAAGTACGAGTCCTCGCTCTCGCCGACCGGGCGGTCCAGGCTCACAGGATGACGCGAGATCTTCATCACCCGCCGCGTCTCCTCGACGGTCATCCCGGCCTTCTCGGCCAGCTCCTCGATCGTCGGCTCCTGACCCGTGCGCTGCAGGATCTCCTTCTGGATGTTCCGCAGCCGGCTCATCGTCTCGATCATGTGCACGGGGATGCGGATCGTCCGCGCGTGGTCGGCGATCGCCCGCGTGATCGCCTGCCGGATCCACCACGTCGCGTACGTGCTGAACTTGTACCCGCGCTTGTACTCGTACTTGTCAACCGCCCGCATCAGCCCGGTGTTCCCCTCCTGGATGATGTCCAGGAAGCTCAGCCCGCGGTTGCGGTACTTCTTCGCGATCGACACCACCAGACGCAGGTTCCCGCCGGAGAGATCACGCTTCGCCTGCTCGTACTCCCAGAACACCGTGTTCAGGTCCTTGATCCGCTCGCTCAGCTCCTCGGGCTCCTCCAGCACAAGCCGGCGCAGACCATCCAGCTCCTCGCGCATCACCACGATGTCGTCCGGGTCGCACCCGTTCCGGCGCGCCTCGAGCGCCCCGAGACGCGAGCTCAGCTCCTCCATCTTCTTGCCGATCGAACGCAGCTTGCGCATCAGCGGGATGATCCGCCCCGTCCGCAGGCACAGCTCCTCGGTCAGCGACGCGATACGACGACGACGCACCGCGATCCTCGCACGCAGCTCGCGCGGCTTGGTCTTCAGGCGTTGGCGACGCGCCTCCTCCAACGCCTCGGAATCCTCGCGGTTCAGCTCCAGCAAACGCTCGATCGTCGCCAGGTTCCCGGGGATCCGCTGCGCCAGTTTCTCCTTGTGGTTCTCCTCGGCCGTCGACACACGCATCGTCCGGTCGAACGGCAGGTCGCCGGTATGCACGAGCCTGAGGATGTCCACCGCCTGCTGCGCGACGTAGTCGCTCTCCAGGCACCGACGCCGGAAGATCATCCGGGTCGTCTCGATCTTCTTCGCCAGCCGGATCTCCTCCTCGCGCGTCAGCAGCGGGATCGTCCCCATCTGGGTCAGGTACATCCGCACCGGGTCATCGATCCGGCGCGCGTCCTCGCCGGCGGCCGCCTCCTCCAGCTCACGCTGCAGCGTCTCGGTGTCCAGCGCCTCGGCGTCGGCCACGTCACGCTCCGCCTGGCTCAGCGCCACGCTCAGCGTCCGCTGAAGGTCCGCGACCTCCGACCCGCGCTCCCCGCCCGCCACCGACATCGCACGCAGCGGCTTGCCCGCCTGCGTCGGCGCCGACTGCCCCAGCGGCGTGCTCGCCAGCGCGTTGTGACCCGGCTCCTCGCCTCGCGTCAACCGCTCGCGGTGCAGCCTCGCCCGGTACTCCAGCTCGTCGATCAGCTCGATCCGGTGGTGGTCGAGCAGCACCAGCAGCTCATCCAGCCGTGCCGGGTCCACCATCTCGTCCGGCAGCGTGTTGTTCAGCTCCTCGTAGCTCAGCCACGTCCGCTGCCGCGCCAGCGACACCAGCGCATCGACCGCCGGGTGCAGGTTCATCACCACCCGCACCTGCGCACCGCTGCCCGTCGTCTTCCTGCTCCGGCCCTTCGTCGTCATGACGCTCCCCCCCGGCGCGGATAGGCGCGCCAGTCAGGCCCCAGTTCATCGCGCGCGCGCCGCACCCGTGCCAGCCTCGACGCCGCGTCTTTCTTGTGCTCGATCTCTCCCGCCGCCCCGCGCCGACGCACCTCGAGCAGGCACTGCTCCCAGTGCGCGTGCAGCCGTTCCTCGTTGCGATCGGTCTCACGCTCGACGCGGCGCGCCAGCGACACCGCCGCCTCGTGCACCTCGACCTCGTCGGAAGCTGCGAGCACGCCCGCGAGGTCAGGGCACCCTGATTCGGACGCGATCTCGTGCACCAAACGGGCGATCCGCTGCATCGGCCGCGTAGCGTAGCGCTCTGCGCCCAGCAAGTCCCGCTCGCCCCCGTGCAGACCCGCGTACAGCTCCGGGCTCACCAGTACGCACCCCAGCAACTCTTCCTCCGGCGTCGTGCGCTCCCGCACCGCCGGCTCGCCCTTCCGCGCCGACCCACGCCCCGCCGGCGTCGCCCGCGCGATCGTCCGCTCGTCCACGCCCGTGATCGACGCGATCGAACGCAGCACAAGCCTCCGACGCAACGGCGGCTGCTCGTTGAGACCCAGCCGTACCAGTTCCGTCAGCTCATCCTCGACCGCCCGTGCCAGTGCCGACGGCCCGGCCCCCGCCAGACGCCCCTGCACCCGCCCGAACCGGTAGCTCAGCAGGTCCGGCGCCGCCTCCAGCGCCGCCGCAAACCGCTCGGAACCCCCCTCGCTCTTCAGCATCTCATCCGGGTCTTTCGCACCCTCCAGGGTCACAATCTTCACGTCCAGGGGCTCGGCGAAGAACACCTCCGTCGCACGCTCGGCCGCCCGCCCCCCGGCCTCGTCCGAGTCGAACACCAGCACCACGGTCTCGCACAGCCTCCGCAGCACCGCCCCGTGCTCGGGCGTCAACGCCGTCCCCAGCGTCGCCACCGCGTTGGGAAACCCCGCCTGGTGGCACGCGATCACGTCGAGGTACCCCTCGACCACCACCGCCACCCGTTCACGCTGGATCGCCCGCGACGCCCGGTCCAGCCCGTACAGCGACCGCGACTTGCGGAACACCCGCGTCTCAGGGCTGTTGAGGTACTTCGGCTCCTCCCCGTCGTCGATCCGACGCCCGCCGAACGCGATCACACGCCCGATCTGGTCACGGATCGGGAACACCAGACGCCCCCGCAGCAGGTCGTACCGCCCCCCCGATTCGCGGTCCTTGAGCAGCCCGGCCTCAGCGAACGCACGCTCGTCGAGACCCTTGCCCGCGATCGTCTGTACGAGCCCGTCCCACATCGCCGGGGCGGCTCCGAGTCCGAACGCACCGACCATCTCCTCCGAGATCCCGCGCCGGGCGATCAGCTCTCGGGCCGACCGCCCGTGCTCGGGGTGGCGCAGGATCGCGGCAAAGAACTCCAACGCGGCCTTGTTCGCCCCGATCAACTCGCCCGACGAGACCCCGCCGCCCTCTTGTTTCTCGGGCGTCGCCCGCTCCAGCTCGATCCCGGCCCGCGCGGCCAGAAACTCGAGCGCCTCGCGGAACTCCATCGAGTGGTACCGCTGCACGAAGCTGAACACATCGCCGCCGGCCCCGCACACGAAGCAGTGGAAGATCTGCTTGTGCGGCACGACGCTCATCGACGGGTTGTGGTCGTCGTGGAACGGGCACAGCCCCACGTACTCGCGCCCCTTGGCCTTGAGCGCCACGTGCTCGCCGATCACGCGAACGATGTCCGAGCCCTCCCGGACCGCGTCCTTGTCCCCGCGTCTGAGCCGCTCAGCCATGCGCGCGTCAACCCCGCGGGCCGGAAGCCCGCGCTTGTTCCGTATCTGCCCGGCCCCACGGGCCGTTCTTGTTCACTATCCGGCACGCCGCAACCGCGAACGAAGCACACGAAGGTGCGGCCGAACGCCGCCGAAGAAACCGCGGCCCCGCCCCTGTTCTGCTTGATCCCGAACGCTCGCGGCGTCGCGGACCCGGGGTGGTCGGGCGGGGGTGCCAACCCAAGGCTAGCACCGCTCCACACCCGATCAATGAATCCGCCAATCCGCCCATCCCCCGCCCGATCTGGGCAACTTGGGCAACCGGAGTGTGCCCCGCCGCTCCGCGGCGGGGGAGCGCTTGCGTCCGATCACCCCACCGGCAACACTCTCCGCATGGAAAGACGCCACTACACCTTCCGCGGCTCGGTCCAGGGGGTCGGCTTCCGCGTCACCGCCGCCTCGCTCGCCCGCGGGCTCCCCGTCTCCGGCTGGGTCCGCAACGAGCCCGACGGCTCGGTCGCGATGGAGATCCAGGGCGAGCCGGCCGAGATCGAGTTGCTCCTTATCGATCTCCGCGAACGCATGAGCGGGCGCATCACCGACGAGTCGCACGCCCCGTCAGTTCCTGTCGAGGGCGAGAGCAGCTTCGAGATCCGCCACTGATGCTCCTGCTCTTCGACGTCGATCTGACCCTCATCTCGACCCGCCGCGCCGGCATCGACGCCATGCACGCCGCCGGGCGCGACCTCTTCGCCGGCTCTTTCACCTGCGAGGGCATCGACTACGCCGGACGTCTCGACCCGCTCATCGTCCGCGACCTGCTGTCCATGAACAACGTCGAGCTCTCTTCCGAGAACCTCGCGGAGTTCCGCGACGCCTACGCCCGACGCCTCGCCCCGCTGCTCAGGGAGCCCGGGCGTGCCACGACCATGCCGGGTGTCATCAAGCTGCTCGACGCGCTCGCGGAAGTGGGGGAGGCGACGCTCGGGCTGCTCACCGGCAACTACGAGCTCACCGGCTCGATGAAGCTCGAGGCCTCCGGCGTCGGTACCGAACGCTTCCCCGTCCGCGTCTGGGGCGACGACTCGCCCCACGACCCCCCGGCGCGCGAGCACCTCCCCCCCGTCGGCGTCGAACGCTACCGCGTGCTCACCGGGCGTGCGCCGCGCACAACCGTCGTCATCGGCGACACCCCGCACGACGTCGCGTGCGCGCACGCCAACGACTGCGTCGCCCTCGCCGTCGCCACCGGGCACACCGACGAGCGCACGCTCCGCGACGCGGGCGCCGAACGTGTCGTTCCCGACCTGACCCCCACCGACGAAATCGTCCGCTGGCTGACCTCTCTCCCGTAGCCCCGCCACGACCGCACACGGGCGACACGCCCCTGATCTACACTGCCCGCGCGGAGGGAGACCATGAGCGACAGCTACGCCGCCCTGTGCAGCGACCACTACGTCAACCAGAAGCTCAACGTGAAGCTCGACCTGCCCCGCGGGCGCGAGACCGTCCTCGACCTGTTCGAGCGCGTCCGCCGCCAGTTCCCCCGCATGGAGGTCTTCAAACGCTACAAGGACGAGCTCGCCCTCGAGACCCGCCCCGGCGAGATGCCCCAGCAGTGGCTGTCCATCCGCTCGAGCTCCATCCGCTCCGGCGCGGTCAACCCCGACCGCCTCTCCGACGCCTACGCCCCGCACCGCCACGTCCTCGAGGTCGCGCCCTACTTCCTCAGCGTCAGCCCCCTCGACGTCGACTATCTCGAGCTGCTCTTCGGCTTCGACATCGCCGCGTCGGGCAACCACGACGACATCGCCGCACGCGCCCTCCTCGCCGGATCACCGCTCGGCTCGGTCTTCGAGATCGACGACGCCGTCCCGGTCGAGTGCCAGCCGCTCATCGGCGTCCGCCTCGACCACAACACCGAGGCCCACTTCGAAGTCAAGACCCGCGACGCCGAGAACGCACGCGACGACCCCATCAGCGTCTACCTCACCCTCCGGCGCTATGGGCCGATGCGCGAGCTGCCCGAGCTCACCGCCGCGTTCGACGACCTCGCCTTCCGCGGCGAGGCGCTCATCGACTCACACCTGCTCCCCCACGTCATCGTCCCGATCCGCGATGCCATCCTCGGGTCCCCGTGATGCTCGCTCAGGCCAACCCCAGGGACATTCTGATCGTCGTCGGGATGCTCATCGGCGTGCTCGTGATCGGGGGCGCGATCCTCGTCGTGTGGCGGCGTTCCGTGCTCGGCGACGAACGCAACGATCCCACCGCCTCCATGCTCGATTCGCTGCGCCACCAGTTCGAGTCCGACGAGATCTCTCAGGACGAGTACGACGCCGCGCGCCGCGTCATCGTGGGACGCGCCGCCGGCGCTCCACCCCCGGTGAACCCCCCTCCCCCCGACGCCCGCGTCGCCGAGCCCGGCTACGACCTCACCGGCGAGCGGCTCCCCGAGCGGACCGAAAACGACGGATAACACGCCCGCGGACCCGCGCCGGGACGGTCGTAACGACGCGTTGTGCGCGACAAGCGGTCGATCGTCGAGACTCCGATCCCCCTCGCCGATAGACTGAGCCGGAACACCGCACCAGCGAGGGGATTCATGGCCAAAGACCGGCAGGACGGGAACTCCACCGACGGAACCGGCGACTCCGGCTTCCGCGGGCGAAAGGTCACCACCTGCTCGTTCTGCGGCAAGACCAGCCGCGAGGTCGGGCCCATGGTCGAAGGGCCCAACGAGGTCTACGTCTGCGCCAACTGCGTTGAGCTGTGCCAGAACATCTTCCGGCAGGAGCGCCGGCGCGTCTCCGGCGCCGCCACCGCCCTGACCGACATCCCCTCCCCGCGCGAGATGAAGGAGTTCCTCGACCAGTACGTCATCGGCCAGGAACTCGCCAAGCGGTCCATCGCCGTCGCGGTCCACTCCCACTACAAGCGTCTCATGCACCTCGAGAGCGAGGACGCCAACGACATCGAGCTCGACAAGTCCAACATCCTGCTCATCGGGCCCACCGGCTCGGGCAAGACGCTGCTCGCCCGCACGCTCGCCCGCATGCTCAAGGTCCCCTTCGCGATCGGCGACGCCACCACCCTCACCGAGGCAGGCTACGTCGGCGAGGACGTCGAGAACCTGCTCCTCAAGCTCCTCCAGGCCGCCGACTTCGACGTCGACGCGGCCCAGCGCGGCATCATCTACATCGACGAAGTCGACAAGGTCGGCAAGACCTCCAACAACGTCTCCATCACCCGCGACGTCTCCGGCGAGGGCGTCCAGCAGTCCCTGCTCAAGATGCTCGAGGGCACCGTCGCCAACATCCCGCCACAGGGCGGACGCAAGCACCCCGAGCAGCAGTACATCCAGCTCGACACGTCCAACATCCTGTTCATCTGCGGCGGCACATTTGTCGGGCTCGAAGAGATCATCCGCCGGCGCATCGGACGCTCCCGCATCGGCTTCCACGGCGGCGAGGTCACCGGGCACTCCTCCAGCGAACTCGAACGCGCCGACCTGCTCGAGCAGGTCTCGGCCGTGGACATCGTCCACTTCGGGATGATCCCCGAACTGGTCGGGCGGCTCCCGGTCGTCACGCCGCTGATGCCCCTCACCAACGACGCGCTCGTCCGCATCATGACCGAGCCGCGCAACGCGCTGGTCCGCCAGTACCAGCACCTCTTCCAGCTCGAGGGCGCCAAGCTCACCTTCACCGACGAGGCGCTCACACGCATCGCCGGACGCGCCGCCAAGCGCGACACCGGCGCCCGCGCCCTCCGCGCGGTCATGGAAGAGGTCATGCTCGAACTGCTCTACGAGCTGCCAGACCGCGACAACGCCGGCGCCGAGTACATGATCGACGCCGCCTCGCTCGACGGACGCCCGACGCTCGATCAACTCCACGTCCAGCGGGCCGAATCGGCCTGAGCGCTACTCCAGCAGCGACCGCCCCGTCATCTCCGCCGGCTTGGTGATGCCCATCATCTCCAGCGCCGTCGGCATGATGTCGCCCAGGCACCCGCCCCCGCGCAGCTTCCGGTCCTTGAACGCCTTGCCCACCACGATCAGCGGCACGTCGTACAGCGTGTGCGCCGTGTGTGGGGAGTGGTTCTCGGGGTCCCACATCTGCTCGGCGTTCCCGTGATCGGCCGTCACGATCAGCGACCCGCCCCGCTTCAGCGTCGCGTTCACGACCTCGCCCACGCACGCATCGACCGTCTCGCACGCGCGGATCGCCGCTTTGAGGTCGCCGGTGTGCCCGACCATGTCGCCGTTCGCGAAGTTCACGACGATCACGTCCTCGCAGTCGTCGGCCCCCAGACGACCGAGCACCGCGTCGCGCACCTCCCCGGCCGACATCTCCGGCTGAAGGTCGTACGTCGCCACGCGCGGGCTCTGCACGATCTCACGCGACTCGCCCGGGTACGGGTCGTCGTGGTAGTCGTTGAAGAAGAACGTCACGTGCGGGAACTTCTCCGTCTCCGCGCACCGGAACTGACGCAGCCCGATCCCGCTCAGGAACTCGCCCGCGATATTCTCCATCCGATCCGGCCGCGTGAACGCGACGCTGCACACCTCGGCCAACCGCTCCGAGTACGCCGTCATCATCACGAAGTCGAGGTCCAGCTTCTCTCCGCGGTCGAACCCGCGCTCGCCCGTGTCCGGGCTCGGGTTGAACCGCTCGGCCCCGTGGAACTCCTCGCACACGAACGCCGACACCAACTCCCGCGGGCGGTCACCCCGGAAGTTGTAGCAGATCACAGTGTCGCCGCTCTTGATCCGCGACGCCGCCACCGCCCCGTCGCTCGGGCCGACGTACCGCGGCGTGACGAACTCGTCGCCGCGCATCGTCCGCCCCTCGGGGTTCGCGTAGTACAGCGCGATCGCCTCGGGCGTCCCCTTGAAACGCTCGTGCTCGCCGTGCCCGACCAGGCAGTCGTACGCACGCTTGACCCGGTCCCACCGCGAATCGCGGTCCATCGCCCAGTACCGCCCGATCACGCTCGCCACCCGACCGACCCCGATCGAGCGGCACGCCGCCTCCACCTCGTCGGCGTACCCCACACCCGTGTGCGGGCCGGTGTCGCGACCGTCGGTGAACAGGTGGATGTACACGCGATCGACGCCGTGCTCGCTGCACAGCCGCAGCAACGCGTACAGGTGGTCCAGCAGCCCGTGCACGCCCGCGTCCGAGCAGATCCCCATCAGGTGCACCGCCGCGCCCTCGTCCCGTGCCCGCTTCACGGCCCGGCTCAGCACCTCGTTCGACTCCAGACCGTCGCGGCACGCCCTGCCGATCCGCACCGCCTCCTGGTCCACGATCCGACCGGCCCCGATGTTCTGGTGCCCGACCTCGCTGTTGCCCATCGTCCCGCGCGGCAGACCCACCGCCTCGCCGCTCGTGCGGACCAGCACGTTCGGCCACTCCCTCATCAACTCGTCCGCCACCGGCGTGTCCGCACGCAGGATCGCGTTGTACGCCGCGTGCTCCGGGTGCGGGTTCTCCCCCCAACCGTCGCGGATGATCAGAACGAACGGCCTGTTCTGCGGCGCCGACACACTGTGCTCCTCATACTCCGGTTCCGGAGATCAGCCCGGCGTGCCCCATCGCACGCCAATCGTCATCCTAGAAACGCGCCACGCCGCTCGCCAACCCCGCACGCCCGACCGGACACCGACCCGGACAGTCATGCGATCTGCGCCAGAACCTCGTCCACGTCCATCCCCGACGACGCCTCGCGCGCCTGCGACCACTTCACCACGCCCTTCCCGTCATCGCTCTGCCCGACGACGACCGTCCCGCGCATCGCCACGTTCAGATCCGCCCAGTAGAGCCCGTACGCCCGGCACACCGTGCGGTGCATGTCCGCCAGCATCGTGTGCCTGAAGCCCATCTGCTCGCCCCACGCCTTCAGCACCGGGAAGCTGTCGCACGAGACGCCGATCATCCGCGCCCCGGACTTCTCCCACCGCGACATCTCCCTGGTGATGCACTCGTTCTCCGTCCCGCACACGCCGGTGAAGGCCATCGGGAAGAAGCACAGCACCACGTCGCCCTTCTTCACCGCCTCCGAGAGCGTCCACTCGCTCTTGGTCTGGTCCGGCAGGGTGAAGTCCGGGGCGGTCTCGCCGGGCTCGATCACGCTCTCGCGGGGGGTCAACTGCTCGTTCATGGAGTCCTCCGTTCGCGTATCATTGCACCGTAGGGGGCGTCCGGGAGGGACGCCGCGATTGGTCCGTGCAGGAGGCCGTATGACCGCCGTGGCAACCATCGAAGAGAGATACGCCGAGGTCCGTTCCCGCGTCGCCGAGCACGCCGCCCACGCCGGACGCAAACCAGACGAGGTCATCGTTGTCGCCGTCACCAAGGCCGCCGAGCCCGAGCACATCCGGACCCTCGTCGAGCTCGGGCACCGCGACTTCGGCGAGAACCGCGTCCAGCAGCTCACCCAGCGGGCCGCCCTGCTCGAGGAGTACTTCGAGCGCAAGCGGGTCCTCGCCCACACCCGCGAGGCCAAGCGACCCGATCCCCCCGACGCCCTCGGCGAGCTCGCCGACGTCCGCTGGCACATGATCGGGCACCTCCAGCGCAACAAGGCCCGCAAGGCCGCCGAGACCTGCCGCCTCATCCACTCCGTCGACTCCCTCCGCGTCGCCGAAGAACTCCAGGCCTACGGGCTCAAGAAGGACCGCGACACCGAGATCCTCCTCCAGGTCAACTGCTCCGGTGAGGAGCAGAAGTCCGGCTGCCCCATCCCCGCCGCACGCGCGCTGGCCGAGCAGATCGACTCGATGGGGCACGTCCGCCTCCGCGGCGTCATGACCATGGCCGCGTTGTCCGACAACCCAGAGGACGCTCGCCCCACCTTCGCCCGCGCCCGCGACCTGTTCGAGGACATCCGCAAGGTCGGCGTCGGCGATGGGCGCTTCAACCTCATCTCCATGGGCATGTCCGCCGACTACGCCGTTGCCCTCGAAGAGGGCGCCAACGTCGTCCGCATCGGCACCGCCATCTTCGGCGAAGCCCAACACGAGGACTGACCCCTGCTCCTTCTCCCCGCCGGGGAGAAGGTGGCTCGCTCGTCTTCGAGCGAGACGGATGAGGGGCCTCCCTTCCTCCCCCGTCCCCGACGGGGGAGGTGCCCGAGTCCGCGAGGGCGGTGGGGGTCTCCGCTTCTTCCAGATTCTCTTCCCGACCGCCGGGCGCGCGGCTCCTACTCACACCCCTCCAGCCACGCGTTGACGAAGTAGCTCAGGTCGATCGCCGTCACACGCCCGTCCGGCACGCCGTACCCCGCGTCGCCCGCCCCGGCGTTGATCGTGGTGACGTCCGCCGGACGGCGCCTATCCACCCAGGTGTTCACGAAGTAGGTGAGGTCACCACCGGTCACGCGCCCGTCGGGGATCCCCGGCCACGGCGACCCCGCCGTCGTAACGTCCGCGATCGAGCATGCTGCCGTCGAGTTCTGGTTCTCGAACGCCCCCATGTCCACGCTCGCACCGATGAGCCTGAACCCGCCGCCGATGTCAACGGGGTACGACGAATACAGCCCCGGTTGCTCCAACAGCCCCATCACCAGATCCAACGAGTCGGCCATCCCCGCGTTCGATCCCGCATCGATCGCGGGCGATCCGGGCATCAGCGCGAGATCCTCGTCACCCGACCACGCCACGCCGTCGTTCCCGACCGGATCGACAAACAACGGATCGTCCGCCACGATCAGCCCGTCCGCGATTGCCCCCTGCACGACCGAGTACTCGATCCACGGCAGCCCCTCCACACTCCACGCCTGTGCTCGGGCGTTCTGCCCCGTCGCATCGGTGTTGCCCCAGAAGATCGAGTTGACCGCGGACGCCCTCCACGTGCCCAGTGTGGTGACGTAGAGCCCACCGCCGAACCCGCCCGCGTGGTTGCCGACGATCGTGCAGTTGCGCAGCGACCGGAACGCGTCAAGACTCACGGCGCCGCCGTGCTCGGTCGCGCTGTTCCCGACAAACACACAACCATTGAAGTCAGACGATCCCGAAGCAGCTCCACCGAACGCGGCGTTGTTCCCGACAAACACGCAGTTCGCCAGCACGGCACCGTACAAGTCGCCGACGGCACCGCCGGAATACACGGCCGCGTTCCCCTCGAATCGACACTCCATGTACCGGTGCGCCTGCGCACTACCCGAGAGCGCCCCACCCCGCCCCGCCACGTTGTTCCGGAAAACCACCCGTTCCGCACGCACCGAAGGGGTGCCCGCCACGTACATCCCCGCACCATTACTCTGGATGCGAGGGTCGTACCCGCCCTCGATCACCAGATCCTCGAACCACACCAAATCGAACCCAGACCCGACGAGCACCACGCGCTCCGTGTTCTCGGTCCGCCTGATCAGATCGTTCGTGTCATCCTGCGCGTAGTCGCCGCTGAGGACCGTTGTGAATGTTCCCGGATCGTGCAGGTTCGGTTCCGACGGATTCGCGAGCCCGGCGAACCCGCCCCTGATATGGAAGATGAACGCGCTCAGTGTCTGGCCCGCGTCGTGAGCGCGATCGACGGAGAACGCCGCGTGCCGGTCCGCCGTGCCGCGCCCGGGGAAGTACACCCCGCCCGCGACGAACACGGTCGGCTGGCTTACACCGGACGCGGCTTCCAACGCGTCGCTCAGGTCGTTGAACGCCGTCACCCAACTCAGCCCGTCCCCACCCGCCGGCGCGTCGTCATCGACGTAGAAAGTCTCGTACCACGGGTTGATCTGCCCGTGCACCACCCCCGCCGTCGCCAGCGCCGCCGACAGCGCAACCACGCGCGTCGCGGCGCAGTCCGTGCGCAAACCCCGCATGTTCGGCCTCCTTGCCGGGCCCCCGCTCGGCCCGCGCAACCGACAGCAACCGACATGCCCGAAACCGAGTTCGCACGCCCCCCGCCCCCTACGGCACTCCACGGGCCCATCAACCGACAACCCACCGACCGTCCACACAAACCACCACCCGCTGAATCTCCCCTTTCCCCCGCGCCACCGGCGATCCGCCGCGGCTTAGACTCCCCTCCCGCGACAGCCCGGGCGCCCGGGCCGCGCGCACTGGCCGCTATCCAGGAGGGAACATCCCATGGCCGACACCGGCGAATCCACGATCATCGGGGCCGACACCAAGATCAAGGGCGAGATCACCTTCGAGCGCACCGCCCGCGTCTCCGGCTCCATCGAGGGCAAGGTCACCACCGGCGGCGAGCTCCAGATCGGTGTCGGCGGACGGGCGGACGCCGAGATCTCCGCCGGCAAGGTCGTCATCGACGGCGACGTCAAGGGCAACGTCACCGCCCGCGAGCACGTCCAGCTCAACGGCAAGGCATCGCTCCGCGGCGACCTGGTCAGCTCCAAGCTCGTCGTCGCCGAGGGCGCCACGCTCACCGGGCACGTCTCCGTCGGACCCGACGCGGTCAAGAACGCGCCCAAGGCGCCGGCCGCCGTCGAGACCAAGCCCGCCGAGTCCGCCAAGCCCGTCGCCAGGCAGGGGTGAGCACAGGCTGAGCTGAGCTGGACGATGCGCGCGCCGCGTGCGCGCGCTGTCGCGCCGTGACCTCATGCCGACCGCCCCCGCCCCAACGCCGAGCAAGCAGATCCGGTGCTACCACTGCGGGCACCGCTTCGGCGTCGCTGCGCGCGCCATGCGCATCACCTGCCCCAAGTGCACCAAGGGCGTGCTCATCGACGACATCGTCGTCAAGGGCGCACAGGGCGTCAGCAAGATGCAGACCTGCGGGCGCATCACCGTTAAGCGCGGCGCCCGCCTCATCGCCGAGCTGGTCCACGCCGACCTCGGGCTCGAGGTCCAGGGCACGGTCCAGGCCAGCGTCGTTACCCGCGGGCCCGTCACGCTCGGCGGGCACGCACGCTGGACCGGCGACCTCACCGCGCCCTCCATCGACATCCGGCAGGGCGCGCGCATCGAGAACGGGTACTTCGACATCGGACCCCACACCACACGCGACCCGCCCGACGACTGACGCGCCCAAACGACCGAACATGCGTGCAACGAAAAACCCACGGATCTGAATCCGTGGGCTCGGGGTGAACAACAGTGGGGGAGCTACGCCTCGACCTTGTCCATGTGCACGTCCATCTGCGGGAACGGGATCCCCACGCCCGCGTTGTCGAGGTGCTCCTTGACCGCCTGGGTCAGACGCTCACGCACCGCCCAGAAGTCGGACGTCTTGGACCAGACGCGAACCTTCCAGTCGATCGACGATCCTCCCAGCTCGTTGAGGTACGCCACCGGCTCGGGCTCTGACAGAACGCCCTCGACGCTCTTCGCCGCCGCGAGCAGCGTGCTCCGCGCCAGATTCAGATCGGCCGTGTACTCGGTCCCCACCAGCACCTCCACCCGGCGCGTCTCGTGGAACGTCACATTCTCGATCGTCGAGCCGAAGATCTGCCCGTTCGGCACGATGATCCGCCGGTTGTCCGGCGTGTCGAGCGTCGTCGTGAACAGCTCGATCTCGTGTACCGTCCCCGCCGTGCCGCCGATATCGACGTAGTCACCGACCTTGTACGGGCGGAAGATCAGCAGCATCACACCGGCTGCGACGTTCCCGATCGTCCCCGACATCGCCATGCCGATCGCGAAGCCGAGGGCCGCGACCACCGCCGCGAAGCTCGTCGCCTCGATCCCAAACGTCCCCAGGATCGAGATCCCGCCCATGATCAGCACGGCCCACCGCGCCAGGTTCCCGAAGAACTTGGCGAGTGTCACCTCGACCTTGGCCTTGGTCGCCGCCTTGACCGTCAGCTTCTTTGCCCACCGGGCGATGAACAGCACGATCAGGATCAGCACGATCGCCTTGATGATCGGCACGCCGACCTCGGTGAAGGCGTACGACAGGTCGCTGCTCGTGATGTCGCCGTCGGTCAGCCGTGCCCACACGTTACTCGCCGCGTCCGCGATCACCGGATGCTGTTGCACCGCCTTGTCGACGGTTTCCGCGCCGTTCGCGGCTGTTTGTTCCTGCATCAACATGCGCTACCCCTTCTGTTGTTCGCCCTCAGAACGTCCAGCCGAGGGTCACGAAGTAATCCACGTCGTTCCGCTTCTGCCCGCCCGGCGACGAGTCGTACCGGTCCTCGGCGCCCACCTTCAGCACCAGGTTCGTCTCCGGGTCCACCGTCACCTGCCACCCGGCCTTCGCCACCGCCCGGTACGGCCCGATGTCCTCCAGCGACGGGTAGAAGTCCACGTTCGCGTAGATGCTCTGACGCTCGGTCAACTGGTGCGTGAAGTCGGCACCGAGCAACCCCTCAGGGATGAAGTCGTCGTCCTGCGACCCGCCGAACTCGTACGCACCACCGACGCCGACCCGACCCATCAGGAACGTCTTCTCGTCATCGACGAACACATACCCCGGCCCGGCGAACAGACTCGCCCGCCCGTCCCACGCCTGGAACTCGTCGAACTCCAGCTTGCCGAGCACGAAGAACCGCCACGGAGAGCCCTCGAACTTCCAGTCCCGACGCCCGTTCAGCTCGAGACGGTTCTCCGTCGTCTCGCTGTCGCTGGTCTTCAGGGAGTAGATCAGGCTCGCCGACGTCGTGGCCTTGTCGGTGTCCTTCTCGCCCGCGACGGCGCCGCGGAAGTTGAACGTCTCCGTATTCCCGCTCGACCCGGTGATCCCCAGGTCCACGCTCCCACCCCAGCCGTCCCAGAAGCTCGCGTCGTTCCCCAGCAGCGACTCCTCCTCCGGCGCCGGCTCCTCGTCCTGCGCCAGGGCGGACGGCCCGATCAACCCAGCCACGGCCAACGCCGCGACACACCACGCCTCACGCTTCATAGATACCCCTTCTACGCTCGGAACAGGCCCCCGGGCCCGCAGGCACAACCCTGCGGCGTCTCCCACACCGGGAAACGGCCCATGCTAGCCCCAGCCCCCCGCAGACGCCGTTTCGGGTACCATTTCGCCCGCCCTCCCCGAACTTTGCACCGACCGCCCGGCAGGATGCCGATGCAACCGCTCATGAGGAGAATCTCACGTCGGGATGCCTGCCGCGGGATCGCGGCCGGGGTCGGTCTCACACTGCTCTCGGGCTGCGCCACCAGCGAGAGCGCGCGCAGGCTCCGTGCCTTCCGCAACCGCGAGCCCCTCCCAGACATGCCGGCCGAAACCGACCTCGACTGGCGACCCCACGCCCACGACCTCCAGACAACACCGCCGGAGCAACATCCGTCACTCGGTGTTATCCCTCGCTCGGCGTGGACCAGCGAATCCCCCCGCGTGTGGCTCGCCGACCCCATGCGAGGCATAAGCCGCATCACCGTCCATCACGACGGCATGGACCCCTTCTTCTCGACCAGCCGGGCCGACGCCACCGACCGCATCGAGCTCATCCGCCGCTCTCACGTCAACAAGGGGTGGGCCGACATCGGCTACCACTACGTCATCGACCCCGGCGGGCGCATCTACCAGGGACGCCCCATCGCCCTCCAGGGCGCCCACGTCAAGGACAACAACGAGCACAACCTCGGCGTGATGATGCTGGGCAACTACGACCGCCAGTCGCCGACGCCCGCCGCCTCCGCCGCCCTCGCCGCCTTCGTTCGCGCACAGATGACCCACTACCGGGTCGTCCACACCCGCGTCTACACCCACCAGGAGCTCCGCCCGACCGCATGCCCGGGCACCTCGCTCCAGTCGTACATGGTCGCCCAACGCGGCCGCGGCGGCTCACTCGCCTGATACAAACACAGGTGCCGTGGTCTGAATGAGTCTTCGAATGAAGGCCACGATCCACCAGGGACGAGGGCCCAGGCCCTGTGGCCCTCCTACCCCACCTTCACACACACCCACCCCGTGCGGTCCCCGACGCGCACCCGCGTCAGCAGGTGCACCCGCACGCCGGCGTCGATC
>Ga0210110_1000013_pt1 | contig 87643 bp, 88 predicted proteins | sample China_Galinas_PW_2_FD_184865 | JGI IMG/M metagenome (GOLD analysis project Ga0210110, IMG submission 184865) | Wetland microbial communities from San Francisco Bay, California, USA, that impact long-term carbon sequestration - China_Galinas_PWB_D1... | ecosystem: Environmental > Aquatic > Marine... | reverse complement strand
AGGACCGCCAGTCCGACGAGGCCGACGCCGGCAGCGACGCTGAGGATGTGGCCGGCGTCCCCGAGGGCGTCATCGATCCCCCAGCCGCCTCCGTCGCCTGTGTGGCCGCCGGTCTCGATGCGCATCGAGACGCTGGAGAGGTGCGTCCGCCGCTGCAGGTTGGCGAGGCGCGCCCGCAGCGCGGCGGCATGCCGCCGCGCGGAGCGCAACTCCGCTTCAGCCGCCTCGCGCTCGGCTTCGGAGGCGGCCCCGGACACCTCCCCGAGCAAGCTCTTCACCTTCGCCCGCGCGTCCTGCAAGCGTTCTCTGAGGCCGATCGTCTGGGCGGTGACGTCCAGGGTCGATTCGTGCCGAGAGCTGACCTCGGCGATGTCGGAGAAGGCTGCCATCGCATCGCCCAGCCGGCTGCTGGGCACCAGCAGCTCAAAGGTGGCACCGGCCTCTCCGGCGCGGCCGTCGCGGATCGAAGAGCTAAGGACGATGCCGCGGTATGCATGGACGGTCTCGAAGACCTTGGCCGCGTCGCCGCGGACCTCGGTGGGGCCGGTCACAAGCACTATCTGCGCCGAGCGCTCGACATCGCGATGGGGGACCTGCGAGGCGTACGGCCCGCGGCCGGTCCGTGTCGTCCCCGCGGCAGGCGCGAGCTCCCCGTTGCCGGCACTTGCCCGGCTCGCACCGGTGGAAGGGACGGGTGCCGAGAACTGCGTCTGGCCGGCGTCGTTCGCGCCGAGTCGCTCGTCTCTCGCACCTGCTGTTCGATCGGACCCTGCCCGCAGGGTGGACCCCGACTTGCCGTTCGAGGGAAATGTGTTCAGTGCTGTCGGGGCGGTGGTTCCGGGGCCGCTTTCGGATGTGAGCACCAATCCGGTCGCCACGGCAATCGCCGCGACCGCGCCTGTCCCGGCTGCGGCCAGCAACCTGCGCCCGGGAACGACCCTGAGCCGCTCAGGAATCTGACCGAGCCGCCGGAACAGACCCGTGACACGGCCAATGGGTCGCGGGCCGGATTGTGGGAAACCCGCGGCGGCGCGCGAGTCGAGCTCGGCGGTGAACTCCGGGCGGGGCGCTGGGCGCAGCGCCCGCAGCTCGGTTGAGAGGTCGATCTCGTCCCTATGAGGCCTCATTGCATGCCTCCCTCAGCTTGTCGAGGACCCGGTGCAGCCTCGTTCCGGCGTTTGACTCGGTGATTTCAAGCACCGCACCGATCTCGGCGTTTGAGAGTCCTGCGAAGAACTTCAGGGCGACCAGCTCCCGCTCGCGGCCGGTGAGCGCCTTGAGAGCGTTGGCGACGACGAGCCGCGTCTCGTTCTGCTCGGCTGGATGAACCGGGGCGGAGCTCGCCAGGTCGATCGGGTCAACCGCAAGCGTTGTCTGCCTGCCGCGTCGCCGCAGCTCGTCGAGAGCCGCATTGCGGGCTATTCCGAACAGCCAGGCGCGCGCAGTGCCGCGAGCGGGATCGAAGCGGCCCCGGTTGCGATAGGCGCGCTCGAATGTCGTCGCGGTGACGTCCTCGGCCGCGGTGCGATCGCGCATCAGGCCTGCTGCGTATGCGTAGACGTCGTCGCGATTGGCGCGGTAGAGCCCGTCGAAGGCGATCGTCGCCTCCCGGGGCGGATCACCTGCCGGTGCGAGTAAGGCCTGGCTCATGCCCGTACTACGGGCTGAGCGGCGATTCGTCACACCCCTGCGGTCAGGCTGCCTGGGAGAGGGGCTCCGGCGCGGGGACGGTGGCCGGCTTCGAGTAGGTCGCTGCATGTGCGGCTGCGATTGAGCCCGCCGTTATCTCGACGAGCTGTCTCAGCTCTCCCTTGGAGATGGAGAGCGGAGGCATGAGGACGACCACATCGCCGAGCGGGCGGATGATTGCCCCGCGCCTGCGGGCCTCGAGAACGACGCGATGGCCGAAGCGCAGCGCCGGGTCGTGCTCGCCCAGGTCAATCCCGACCATGAAGCCACGGCCGCGCACCTCAGCCACCTCGGGCAGTTCCTCGACGGCGCTCAGCAGCTCGCAGAGCAGCCTGATCTTCGGCTGCAGCCGAACCAGCACGCGTTCCCGCTCGAAGGCGTCGAGGCTGGCGATGGCCGCGGCACAGGCGAGCGGATTGCCGGTGTAGGTGTGACCGTGGAAGAAGGTGCGCTGCTCCTCGGGCGCTCCAAGGAACCCCTCGTAGATGCGCTCGGTGGCCAGCGTCGCGGCAAGCGGCAGGTAGCCACCGGTCAGGCCCTTGGCGAGACAGAGGAAATCGGGCGCGACCCCCTCCTGATCGCAGGCGAACATCGTCCCCGTTCGCCCGAAGCCGGTCGCCACCTCGTCGCAGATCAACAGGACGCCGAAGCGGTCGCATAGCTCTCGCACGGCGCGCAGGTACCCGGGCGGGTGGACCAGCATTCCCGCTGCTCCCTGGACCAGCGGCTCGACGATCACTGCGGCAACCTCCTCCTCGTGGTCAGCGAGCACACGCTCGAGGTCGGCGGCGTCTCCGGGTTCGGCCACGTGCGTCTGGAACAGCAGCGGCCGGTAGGTGGAGTGGAAGAGATCGATGCCGCCGACCGAGACGGAGCCGATCGTGTCGCCGTGGTAGGCGTCGCGCAGATGGACGAAGGACGTGCGCCGCACGTGCTGCCCGCCGCGCTGCTGCTGGAACTGGAAGGCCATCTTCAGCGCGATCTCAGCAGCGGTGGAGCCCGAGTCCGAGTAGAAGACCCGCGAGAGGCCCCGCGGGGCGATTTCGACGAGGCGGGCGGCCAACTCGGCGGCACCGGGGTGGGAGAGGCCGAGCATCGTGGAGTGGGCGACCCTGCTGAGCTGGTCGCGCAGCGCCCGGTCGATGCCGTGATGGCGATGGCCGTGGACGTTGCACCACAGAGAGGAAACGCCGTCGAGGTACCGGCGTCCGTCGTTCGCAATGAGATGTGCGCCCTCGGCCCGCTCGATCATCAGGGGCATCTCCTCACACCAGCCCCGTTGCTGTGTGAACGGGTGCCAGAGATGATCGCGGTCCAGCTGCGCATGATCCACCGACATCGCTGCAGCCGACCCTAGACTCGCCTCCGGCTGGAACCGCCTGCGCAAAATGCCGCTGATTGCGGGATCCGGCCGAATGTGTGGGCCGTCCCCAACATGATGTGCGTCACATACGCAAATATTGCGCTTGAGAAATAGTTGCAGCGATGCAACTATCCTTCAGTGCAGGCGAGCAAGATCGTGGAGATGGCCGAGAAGACCGACGCGAGCACGGGGGAGAAGGAAACCGCAGCACGGCTGAGCGCTTTGATGCGCCATCTCTTCCTCTACGACCGCGGCAACCTGCTGCGCGTCATCGAGGAGTCCGGCCTCTCGATGACGCAGTGCAAGGCGTTGCTCCAACTGGGCGGCATCGGCGAGGAGAACGAGCCGTGCCAGGTGACCGAGCTGGCGGAGACGTTTGGCGTCTCGATCCCGTCGATGAGCAGGGCGGTTGACGCTCTGGTCTGCGAGGACCTCGTGACCAGGGTTGAGGACCCCGACGATCGCCGGGTGCGCCGGGTCGCGATCACGGCCAAAGGCAAGGAGCTGGTCGACGCACTGCTGGTCGTTCGCCAAGCCGGGCTCGAGGCGTTTGCCGAGAGCCTCACCGCCGCCCAGCGCCGCAAGCTGGACGCCGCGGTCGAGTCGCTGATGGACAGGGACGACATCGCCAAGACCTTTGAGCACCTGAAGGGAGTCAAAGCTTGACCCGTTACCGCCACCTGATCACCGACGAGAACCGCAAGTGGTGGACGCTCGGTGCGATGTGCTTCGCGCTGTTCATGATCATGCTCGACAACACGGTCGTGAACGTCGCCCTGCCGTCGATCCAGCGCGACCTCTCCGCTTCGATCTCCGGACTGGAGTGGACGATCAACGGCTACACGCTGTCCTTCGCCGTGCTGCTCGCAACCGGCGGGCGGTTGGGAGACATCTTTGGCCGGCGCCGCATGTTCCTCACCGGGGTGGTGATCTTCGCCCTCTCCTCCGCGACTGCGGGCTTCGCCCAGGCCCCTGTCGACCTCGTAATCAGCCGCGTGGTGCAGGGGGTCGGCGCCGCATTGATGATGCCCGGCACGCTCTCGATCATCACCGACGCCTTCCCTGCCCACGAGCGCGGCAAGGCGATGGGCACCTGGGCGGGAGTCTCGGCCCTGGCACTTGCCGTCGGCCCCGTGCTCGGCGGCTTTCTCACCGAGCACGTCAGCTGGCGGGCGATCTTCTACCTCAACATCCCGGTCGCGGTCGGAGCCGTTGCAGCGACGATCTTCGCCGTGCGCGAGTCGCGAGACACGACCGTTGGCCGAGACGTGGACTACCTCGGGGTGGCGACCCTGACCGCCTCCCTCACGGCGCTGGTCCTTGCCCTCGTCGAGGGCAACAGCTGGGGCTGGGGGTCGCCCGAGATCCTCGCGCTGCTGACCGGCGCGGTGGTCGGCCTGGTTGCCTTTGTTCAGGTCGAGCTTCGCGTTGGCGCGCCCATGGTCGAGTTCCGCTTCTTCACCGATCGCAACTTCCTCGGCGCGGTCGTGGTGGCGCTGATCATCACCTTCGCCATGATGGGCGTGTTCTTCTTCCTCGCCCTCTACATGCAGGACATCCTCGGCTACTCGCCGCTGGAGGCGGGGGTGCGCTTCCTGCCTTCGACCCTGATGATCGTCGGCGTGGCGCCCGTCGCGGGCAGGCTCTCCGATCGCTTCGGCCCACGATGGCTGATCGTCGCCGGCCTGACAATCCTCACCCTGTCGCTCTATAGCTTCACCGGGATCGCGGTCAACTCGACCTACCTGGACCTGCTTCCCGGCTTCATGCTGCTCGGCATCGGCATCGCGCTGACCATGTCGCCGATGACCAGTGCCGCAATGAACGCCGTCGCCGTGGAAAAAGCCGGCATCGCCTCGGGAGTGCTCTCGATGTTCCGCATGGTTGGCGGCAGCCTCGGCGTCGCTGTGACCGGCGCGATCTTCCAGGCTGCAGCCGGCAGCAGCTTTGAGACGGCCACCCCGCAGCACTTCGTCGACGGACTCAGCGACGCGATGATGGTGTCAGCCGCGCTGACCGTGGTCGGCGCGCTGATCGCCGCCACCGCGATACGAGCCCGAGCGAAAGCGATCAGCTCGGAGGCGGCGGAGGCCGCCGTCAACCCGGGGGGCTCGGAGCTGGCCGCGGAGGAGGCGGAGCTAGCCGCGGCCAGGAGCTAGGCGTCGAGAGGTCGAGGCGCGGCAGCACCTCGACGTCGACCTCTCCCAGCGCGGCAATGGCTTCGCGGTTGGACTCCTCGATTGTGCTCGGCTGGCGGGGCCACGGGGTGAGGACCACGGCCGAGAGTGCCAGCCCGGCGGCGCGTGCCGCCTCGATCGTCAGCAGCGTGTGATTGATCGTGCCGAGGCCGGGGGATGTGGCAATCGTCAGCGGCAGCCCAACGTCCACCGCGAGGTTGCGCACGAGGTAGCCGGGAGCCAGGGGCACAAGCAGGCCGCCAACTCCCTCGCAGACGAGCGTGTCGGCACCGGCGGCAGCCGCGTGTGCGGCTGCCAGCAGCCGCTTCGGCTGGATCTCCTCTCCGGCCAGCTTCGCCGCAAGGTGAGGCGACATAGGGGGCCCGTATCGGTACGGCGCGATCTCCTCGTCCCTCTGCGTTGAGCCGGCCGCACGGCGCAGCAGCGCGTGGTCGGGCTCCCCGCCGTCGTCTAGGCCGGTAACTGCGGGCTTGAAGACCGCGACGCGCTGGCCACTTGCGCTGAGGGTGCGGGCGATGGCTGCCGCGACGACCGTCTTGCCGACCTCGGTCCCCGTTCCCGTCACAAAACTCCCTGATGTGAGTGCGGAGGAAGGCTCCATGCGACCTCTATCCAACCGCAGGCCGGCCGTGGGGATCAGGCCGCCAGAAGGTTCGATGCACCGACGCCGACCTCGCGCGCCGCCTCGCCCACCAGCTTGGCTGCCTCGCGCAGCTCTGCCTCATCGTGTGTCGCCATCGCGCTAAAGCGCAACCGCGAGGAGCCCTGTGGCACGGTGGGAGGGCGGATTCCCTGGGCGAAAACGCCGCGTTCGAGAAGCCGCTCGCAGAGCTCCATCGTCGCCCCGGCCTCCCCGACCTCGAGTGGAACCACCTGACTCGCACCGCCGCCTGCCGCCAGCCCCTCGGCCCGAAGGCCCGCGCGTAGCGCCGCCGCGTTGCTCCCCAGGCGCCGCACCCGCTGCGGCTCGCCTTCGAGTAGCTCCAGCGCCGCCAAGGCCGCGGCGAGCACCGGCGGCGGCAGTGCGGTGGAGAAGATGAATGAGCGGGCGCTGTTCAGCAGGTACTCGGTCAGCTCCGCGTTGCCGCAGACGTAGGCGCCATAGGAGCCGAGGGCCTTGCCCATGGTGCCGACAACCAGGTCGACCTCGCCGCTCAGCCCGGCCGCTGCGACCGCGCCGCGCCCACCGGGGCCGAGCGCCCCGGTCGCGTGCGCCTCATCGACCACCAGGCGGCATTGGTACTCGCGTGCCAGGCGCACCAGGTCCGCGAGCGGGGCAACATCGCCGTCCATCGAGAAGACGCTGTCGCTGACGATCAGCGAGCCGCGCCCGGCGGTTTCCCGCAGACCCCAGGCGAGATGCTCGACGTCGCAATGGCGGTAGACGAAGGTCTCGGCACGGGCGAGGCGGCAGCCGTCGACGATGCTGGCGTGGTTGAGCTGATCGGAGAAGACGACGCCACCGCTCCCAGCCAGCGTCGAGATAGCGCCGATGTTCGCCAGGTAGCCGGAGCCGAAGAGCAATGCTGCCTCGTAGCCCTTGAACGCCGCCAGTCGTTTCTCCAGCTCGCGGTGCGGCGCCATGTTGCCCGAGATCAGCCGCGATGCCCCGGCTCCGGCGCCCCACTTCATGGCCGCCTCGGCCGAGGCGGCGCGCACGCGGGGGTGCCCGGCCAGACCGAGGTAGTCGTTCGAGCAGAGCAGCAGCACCGGCCGGCCGTCGAGCAGCACACGCGGGCCCTGTACCCCTTCGACCAGTCGCAACCGGCGGTGGAGCCCGCTCTCGCGGAGCTCCTCCAGCCGCTCCGCGACCTCGCTCATGCGGCAGTCTGTCGGGCGGGATAGGGAGGAGGCTTCTTCGTCTTCTTGATCACCCGGAGCTGGGTCGACGGATCCCAGAAGTTCGCCTCGTCCTGGCTGTCGATCAGCTCGTCGATGGGCGTCGCGGGCGTCTCGCCATCGAGCCAGCCCGAACGGTTGTCGGGGCGCGGATTCGAGCCGTTGTCCGGCTGGCGCGCCACGTCCAGCCCGAGCTCCTCGAACATGGCCCGGTCCTCCTCGGGCTCGGCGCCCAGCGTCGTCAGGAAATTGCCCATCATCACCCCGTTGAGTCCGGCCTTGACCGCCAGCGGCTGGAGGTCGCCGAGGTTCTCGACCCGCCCGCCGCAGAGCCTGAACAGGGCCGCCGGGATGATCAGGCGGAAGATTGCGACCCACTTCACGACCTCCCAGGGGTCCATTAACGGGCGGTCGCCGAACTTGGTCCCCTGCCTCGGGTTGAGCAGGTTGATCGGCACCGAGACCGGTTCGAGCTCGGAGAGCTCGAACGCCATCTCAACTCGCTGCCGCGGCGTCTCGCCGAGGTTGAGGATGCCGCCGACGCAGGTCTCCAGCCCGGCCTCCTTGACCGCGTCGATCGTGCGCAGCCTGCCCTCGTAGCGAACCGTCGTCGAGACCTCCGGGTAGTAGGAGCGGGCCGACTCCACGTTGTGATGGACGCGTTGAATGCCCGCCTCGCGCAGACGCTTTGCCCGCTCGACCGACATGTGGCCGATCGAGGCGCAGCGCTTCAGGTTGGTGTGCGTGGCGACCAGCTCGGCGCCCTCGACGATCTTCTCGAAGTCGCGTTTGGATAGCCCCTGGCCCTGGGTGACCATGCAGAAGCGATGGGCGCCAGCCGCCTCGGCGGCCTTTGCGTGCTCGAGAATCTGCTCAGGCTCCATCATCGCGTGCATCGGGGTGTCCGCCTCCGCGTAGCGGGATTGCGCGCAGAAGCCGCAGTCCTCGGCGCAGCCGCCGGACTTCGCGTTGACCAGCGAGCACATGTCGGTCGAGTGGCCGAAGTTCTCCCGGCGGACCTCCCAGGCGCGCTCGACGAGCGCACCGATCTCCTCGTGGTCGGTCAGCGCGCCGAGTGTCAGGGCCTCGTCGAACGAGATCAAGGGTGGCATCGGCCGCAAGGCTAGGAATCGCACCGGACGCCGATGCGCCCCGTCGCGCTCGGCTCTCAGGCTGAATCGCGGTCGCCGCGGGGCAGAGAGGCCTCCGCCCCGTCGCCGGTGACGGCGACGCGGATGGCGTCACGGCCGGCATGCTTGGCTGCGTACATCGCGGTGTCCGCCTCGGCCAGGACCGACTCGAGGCTAGCGAGGCCGCCCGGGCCAAACATCCCGATTCCGATACTGGCCGTGATCCGCGGCACGTCCGGCTCCTGGGGGACGTGATCCCGTATCGCCGTCGCGATCGCTTCAGCAACGCTCTTCGCCTTCTGGGCCGTGCAGTTGGGCAGGACGACCGCGAACTCGTCGCCGCCGAGCCGCGCCAGCACGTCGGATTCCCGAGTTCGATCGCGGAGCACACTCGCTATCTCCTCGATCACTCTGTCGCCCATCGGATGCCCCAGCGTGTCGTTGACCTGCTTGAAGTTGTCGAGGTCGAGCATCAGGAGGGCGCTGTCGGTGCCCTCGCGGCGACTGCGAGCCAGCTCGGTCCGCACGTCTTCCTCGAAGCGCCGTCGGTTCTTCAGGCCGGTCAGCGAGTCATGGTCTGCCTGTTGCTCCAGCTCCTGCACCTGCTCGTTGCGGTTCCAGATCACAACCAGTGCTCCCAGTAGGGCCGCAAGCAGCAGGCCGAGTACGGAGATCAGGATCGGCAGGAGGATTGCCGGGCGTCTGGGATCGCGAACGACCAGCAGCCAGGTGCGGTCCGCGATCCGAATCTGGGCGGTGGCAACGTCGTTCCGCGACAGGCCTCCTGAGCCGGTCAGCGAGCGGTTGCCTTCGAGTAGCTGAACGTCGACGTCGTCCCGCAGGGCCGACGTCGCGGCAGCCGCCAGGTCGGGAACGTGGAAGGAGCCGACCGCGAAGCCCGTCAGCGCCGCCCGCCGCTCGGCCACCGTTCCGGTTGGGGATCCGTCCCGGTAGACCGGCCGGAAGACGTTGATGCCGTTGCCCCCGATCAGGAGTCGGTTGACGGAGCTTGCGGCTGGGCGACCAGTATCGCGGGCGCGGCGCAGGGATGGTGCGCGCACCGAATCGGCCCCGAGGTCGTACCCAACCGGTGGGCGGGGGTGCTCGTCGCTATCGGCATAGGTGAGCGGGAAGTAGCGGGGGGCATTGCCGCTCTTGCGGCTTCCCTGCGGAGTGCGCGCGACTATCGGGAAGCCGTGGCCGCGTTCGAACCGTGCCCGCTTGGATCGTGGAACCGATTGGACGAAGGCGGTGGCGGCAAGGGCGCCGGACCCCAGAAGCGAGTCTGCCATTACGTCGAACTCGTGCCGCGAGAACTGCCCCTCAGCCCTGTAGAAGGCGGCCGCGCTGGCAAGCTGGCCGATCGAGAGCGCCGCCACCGCTTCGGCCTGACGCGCCGAGCGGCGTGCCTCTTCAATCTGGCGCCGGTCGAATGCCCTGTGTTCGCTGGCACGAATCTCGAGGCCGGCGATTACCGAGCCAACCGCAATCGCGATAACCGCCGCCAGTCCCAACCAAAACCGTACGCGCATATATGTCCATTGTCGGCAATTCCGGTTACGGCCGTGACATGCAGCCGGTAAAGCCCATCTCAGAAGCCTTGCGGTGTACGCGCTGCGGCGGGAACGTACTGGGGGGCATCCACGGTCCGCCAGATCGCCGCTCTGTTTGGCGTTCTCTGCCTGGTGCGGCGCTCACCGGCCGCAGACGCAGGTCCTGAGCCGGGAGCGGCGACTTCGAGAGCTCAACCTCCTATCGGAGCCCTCGGGTTGGAGCCGTAGAAGACCAGCGTGCCGAGCATGCCGACAAAGTGAACCGAGATGATGTTGACGACCATCGACTTGGCGGTGGCCGTTCCCACGCCGACGGGGCCGCCGGAGGCCGTGTAGCCGTAGTAGCACCCCACCAGAACGATGATCGTCGCCATGACCATCGCCTTGATCAGGCTGAAGAGGACGTCGATGGAGTCCTGGAAGGTCCAGAAGATCAGCAGGTAGTTGCCGGAGGAGACGTCGCCCACCTGCTGAACCACGGCTACGTAGCTCGCCAGGTAGCCAACGCCGATCCCAACCATGTAGATAAAGGGAAGCGCCATCCAGGCGCCCAGCAGGCGCGTGGCGGCAAGGAATGTGACGGGCGGGATCCCCATCACCTCGAGCGCGTCGATCTCGTCGGATATCCGCATCGCCCCGAGCTCGGCCACGATCCCCGTCCCGACCTTGGCCGAGAGGATGTAGCCGAAGGCATAGGGCAGCCCCTCGCGCAGGTCGCAGTAGGCGGAGAACAGCCCGGCGTAACCGGGCACGCCGTAGGAACGCACGAAGTAGGCGCCGATCACCCCGCAGTTGAGACCGAGGATGAAGATGAACGCCCAGACGATCACGGCCGAGCCGAGGATCAGGATTCCCGCCTGGCGCAGGCTCTCGCCGAAGAACTTGGCGACCCGTCCCGAGTAGACCAAGCCGGCGACGCGTGTGCCGAAGCGGACGATCTCGCCGAAGGCGTCAAGCCAGCCCCCGGGAACAGCAAGCCAGCCGTTCATTGCCCCGGGCTCATCGAATCGACTGCAGTTCGGGGTTGGACGCCAGCAGGACCGTGGTGAACACGTAGAGGAAGAAGAAGACCCCGATAAACGAGATCACCACGGCCTGGTTGACCGCACGGCCGACCCCGGCCGGACCACCCGACGCGGTCATCCCCTTGTAGCAGCAGACAACGGAGATGATGGCGCCGAAAAGGGTGCACATCAGGACCGAGCCCCAGACGTCGGTGGTCAGGGCGTTGGTGAAGAGGGTGGCGAAAAAGCCGCCCAGCGGCTGGCCATAGAGGAGCTCGGCAGCGATCCCGGCGGTGAGGCCAAAGATGATCGCGAAGACGTCGAGCAGGCCGGTGATCACCATCAGTGCGAGGAAGCGGGGCACGACCAGGTTCTTGATCGGATCGACGCCGAGCACCCGGAGGGCGTCGAGCTCCTCGCGGATTTTGCGCGCCCCGAGGTCGGCCGTGATGGCGGTGCCGGCGACGCCGGCGACCACGGCCGCCGTGACGATCGGTCCAATGAAGCGGACAGCGGTGACGACGAAGAAGGCGCCCAGCCGGTCAAGGTTTCCGAAGAGAGAGAGGATGCCGGCTGCCTGCAGCCCCGGCGCGCCCAGGCAGAGAGCAAAGGTTGAGACGGTCATCGGAAACCAGGAAAGCCTGAGCACGAACAGGAACTGGCCGACCAGCTCCTCGCCGTAGGGGTAGGGCGGCTTCACCGCGGCGACCAACGTCTTCGCGGTGAGAAGCATCATGTCCCCGGTCTGCTCGATGAACGACTTGGCGGGGAAAAAAGCGCGCGCTAGAGCTTGTGCCGCCACCAGCTCATTGCCCGCTCGAGTGGACTGGCTTCCTGCGCTCTCTCACGGCCCGTCCGGCGCGCCCGCTGCTCGGCCGCGCGCTGCGCGGCGGAGAGCTGGGCGATCAGCGTGTCGCGCGTCTGCTCCAGCTCCTCGACCCCCGCGACGTGGGCGCTGGCGCGACGCGGCGCGGTCGGAAGGTCGCGGGGCAGGTCGCGCGGGTAGGTGGCCAGCTCCGCCTCCAGCCGGGCGATCTGGCGACGCAGCTCGCGCCGCACCTCGATCGCCTCGCTCTCCTCGGCAAGATCGGGCAGATCGGAGTGAGTCTCCGCTGGAGTCTCGACAAGCGGTCCGGGCATGCTCGCGCAGGCGGAGGCGACGATCGCCAGCTCGCGGGGGCTGAGGCCGGCCTCGTGCGCGCGTCGCAGCGCGTCGGTGGCGATCTCCTCGAGCTGGACGGCGGCCTCGATCCCCTCGGCGACAAAAGTGCCCTGACCCTGCTTGCTGACCACCAGGCCCTCCCGTTCGAGCCCGGCGTACACCGCCCGCACCGTGTTCAGGTTGACCCCCGCCCACTCCGCGAGGCGGCGGACGCTCGGAAGGCGCTCCCCGGAGGCGAGGCGACCGGTGGCGATCAGCGCCCGCAGGCGCCAGGTGAGCTGTAGCCCGACCGGCAGCTCGTCATCCGAGTCGATCGCGAAGGGATTGGGCTCGCCTGCTAGCCGCTGTGCCATCATGCTCACACAGTAAACCAGAATAGTGTGTCAGTCAACTAGTACAGCTGGCGACGCCGGAATTGGAACCGAGCCTGCCCACAGAGACCCCCGCCCAGCCTATGCATCACTTGAATCTCGGTGCCGACTGCATAACTTCTGTTCCCTGCCTGGATGAGGTGGGAACCGCTCCGATCATCGCCGGTAACCCGGGGCGGTGCCCTCCCAAATGAGGCGTTGCCCACCGAAAGCTCAGCAATCTGGGAGAGCGCACAGCCACGCGGCGGTTTCCGGTGCGTTCAACTCACCGGCCAGCGCTCCGCTACGAGGCCGTCAAGGGCCCCCATCCACTTGCCACCATTCGGCCGATCCTCACTCCCCAGCGGCTCTTTGCTCTGACGCTAAGGTGAGTGGGTGAGCAAGCGTGGATTGCGCACACCGACCGGCGGCTCGCGCTTCACCGACGCCGCAGGGCGGTCTCGCCGTGTATCGACGCGCGCCAACTCCATGAATGAAGTTCGCGCAGCGCTTGCATCGCGCATCCGCGAGCGGCTCCCCGAGCTGGAGGGTGCTGTCGCGACCCGCGTCTACGCGATCTCCGATCCCCACGACGTCGCCGACCCGGCATACCTGGAGGGTCTCAATGCGGCCCTTGCCGCCGCCCTCGATCATCGGCTTGCCGTGCTCGAGGGCGGCGAGCGCCGCGCCCCCTCCGTTCCATCGGTCCTGCTCGCGCAGGCCCGTCTGGATGCACGGGACGGCGTTTCCCTCGACACGGTCCTGCGGCGCTACTTTGCGGGCACCACCCTCTTCGGGGACTTCCTCGTCGAAGAGGCGGAGCGGGCCGAGGTTCCGAACTCGACCCTGCGTCGCCTGCTCGCCGAGCAGGCGACGCTCGGTGACCGCCTGCTTGCCGCCGTTAGCGCCGAGCATGCCCGGGAGAAGAAGAACCAGCCCACCAGCGCTGCGGCTCGGCGTCGCCAGTGCGTCAAATGCCTGCTCGCCGGCGAGCTCGTCGACCATGCCGAGCTTGGCTACGACCTCGACGCCCATCACCTCGCCCTGATGGCCAAGGGCGAGGGCGCAGAGCAACTTGTGCGCAGGTTCGCCGGCATGGTCGACCGTCAACTGCTCGCCGTCCAACGCGAGGAGGAGCCGATCTGGGCCTGCTGGCTCGGCGGCACGCGCCCGCTCGATGTCGATAGGGCGCTGCGAGCGCTTGGCGAAATTCCCCAGGACGGGGTGTTCGTGACGGTCGGGGAGCCGGGCGAGGGGCTCGTAGGCTGGCGGTTCAGCCACCGTCAGGCCAAGGCGGCGCTGCCTATTGCCGAGCGCAAAGGGCAGCCCATCCTCCGCTACGCCGACATTGCCCTGTTGGCAGCGATTCTCCGCGACGACCTGGCCGTTACCTCGCTGCGCCGCCTCTATCTGGAGCCACTTGAAAGGGCGCGGGACGGCGGCGAGGCTGCGCGGAAGACGCTGCGCGCCTACTTCGCAGCCGAGCGAAACGCCTCCTCGACCGCGGCCGCGCTGGGCGTCGATCGTCGCACGGTCACAAATCGCATCCGGGCCATCGAGAGCATCTTCGGCCGGCACCTCAAGGACTTTGCGACCGAGCTGGAAACAGCACTGCTGCTGGACGATTGACCTGGGCGCGGTCGCCCGCAGCGTGTCACTGAGCTGTCGAATCACCAGGCCGTCGCGCGCTTTCCCAGTTTGCTCAATCCTCGGTGAGCAACGCCACATATTGGGGAAGGCGCCTTTCTGCATAGCCGCGAGGATCGGGGCAATTCCACCTTACGGAGGCAGGGAGCCAGGGCATGCGGAAACACTTGATTCGAGGGACGACAATCGCGACCACCTTTGCGCTGATCTTCGCGACGAGCGCGGTTGCCAAGCGAGAGGTCGCGCGGGTGGGGAACCTCTTCCTCGCGGACAACGGTGGAATCTTGCCGTCCAGGCTGCCCAGGCACAGGCAGGTGCCGATCTCGGGCCGCATCCAGGCCGAAATTGGGACCACGGACGGCAGCCATCCACCCGCCGTCAGGGAGGTGAACGTCGACTTCGACAGGACCATCCAGCTGCACGCCAAGGGCGTGCCGGTTTGCAGGGGGAGTCAGCTGGAGGCACGCGACACCAAGGCGGCGAAACGGGTCTGCGGCAAGGCGATCGTGGGCAGCGGGAGCGCGCGGGTCGAGATCGCCTTCCCCGAACAGCGGCCGATTACGACCACCAGCCCGCTGGTCGTCTTCAACGGAGGCGTCAGGGGCCGCAGGACGACGATGTTCATACACGCCTTCATCACCGTCCCGGTGCCTGCCGCAGTCGTCACCAGGGTCAGGATCACCCGGAAACGCCGCGGACGCTACGGCATGAACGCCGATGCGAAGATCCCGCCGATCGCGGGTGGCGCCGGCTCAGCGACGTACTTCAAACTGGCTCTCGGCCGCAGGTTCACCTATAGGGGCAGGAAGAAGAGCTACCTCACCGCCAGCTGTCCGACTGGGAGCTACCTGACCAAGGGACACGTCCTGTTCGCGGACGGCACCAGGCTGGGCCTGACTCACGTTCTGCCTTGCACCCCGAGGCGCTGAAATCGAGATGGTTGGCTCCGTGCCAGTTTTACCGCCCGCCGAGGCGGGCCGGAAGCGGGGGACAGTCACCGCCACTGGAGTAATGCCCTCGGTGGGAACGCCGCTGTGAATGCGTACATACGCGGCGAGGAGTGGACCACCGACAAGGAGAAGGTGCTTCGGTATCTCGACCGCGTGAGCGAATTCCCGCATCGGATCGAGGGCGAGAAGGTCCTGCTGGACCATCTGCCTCAAGACGCTCGGCGCATCCTCGACCTCGGCACCGGCGACGGTCGCCTGCTCGCCCTCCTTCAGGACGATCGTCCTGACATGCGCGGCGTGGGGCTCGACTTCTCCGAGATCATGCTGGCCGCCGCCCGAGAGCGGTTCGCCGGGCGGGGGCATATCGAGTTCCGGGCGCACGATCTCTCTTCACCGCTGCCCGCGCTTGGGCGCTTCGACGGTGTTGTTTCCTCGTTTGCGATTCACCATCTAGAGCATGAGCGCAAGCGCTCGCTCTATGGCGAAGTGTTCGATTTGCTTGAGCCCGGCGGCGTCTTCGCGAACTTCGAGCATGTCGCATCGGCGAGCCACCGACTGCACCTGGCGTTCTTTGCGGCGATTGGGGAGCCGATCGAGAACGAGGACCCCTCCGACCGCCTGCTCGATGTCGAGACGCAGCTCGGCTGGCTGCGGGAGATTGGCTTCGAGGACGTCGACTGCTACTGGAAGTGGCTTGAGATGGCGCTGCTCATCGGCGTAAAGCCGGGCCCTGCCGCAGCAGAGGAGTCGACAAAGAGGGATATCGATCGAGATTCATGATGTGCCACGGCGCGACAAGTGAGAGCTGCCAGCTGCCGTCGGAGCGGCGCAGGAGCACTCGTTCATCGGTTTCTAAGCTGGCAGGCCTTCCAACCCGAGGATGCCGGCAGCCGCGCGAGCGGCGAGCTCCTCGTCGTGCGGCGCATGCCCGGCAAGGGCGATGACGACTCCCTCCATCGCTCCGAGCCAGGCGATTGCAACCTCTTTCGCGGGCGGCCCCGGTGGAATTGACCCCTCCTTCCGCCCGGCCTCGATCAGCTGAGCGCAGTACTTGAACAAGGTTTTGCTCATCCCGTCGATCCTGCGCCCGACCGGGTGGTCCTTGCCGCTGAACTCGATTCGCAACACCATCATGGCGCGAGCGACGTCTCGCCGGCAGTAGACAGCGTGGCCGCGCGCCAGCGCCAGCAGACCTGCCGCCGCATTGGGTTGGCTCTCGGCCAGTCCACCCACCTCAGGCCACCAGGTCTCATCGACCCACTCCAGCACCGCAAGCGCCAGGTCCTCCTTGCCCTTGAACTGGTGATAAAGGGCGCCGCGCGTGTAGCCGGCATCGCGCGCCACGTCCTCCAGCACGAGGTTGGCGTAGCCGTGGCGGGACAGGCCCCGCGCAGCGGACTCGAGCAAGGCACCCCGCGTGCGGGCGCTGCGCTCGGCCTGGGTGGGGCGAGCGCGCTTTGTCTTCGCAGGCGTCATTGAGCCCTCATTTGCAAACGTACAAGCATGTATGTATGCTACTCCCGCAGATCAACGGGAAGCCTAGCCAACAGGGCAGGCCGCAAAGGAGAGGGATAGGTAATGCGTAGAAAGTCGATGCTTGTGCTTGCCCTAAGCGCGGTTCTGGCCCTGGGCGTTGCCGGAGTTGCGAGCGCGCTGAAGCTGGCGACGACGACCGTCCAGGGGGGCAACCTGCGAGTCACCTTTGGCGGCGGGATTCACCAGAGGACGTTGCCGAAGCACAGGTTCACGCCCTTTGTCCACACAATCTTCGGCAAGATCACGACTACCGACGGTACCCATCCCTCCGCATTCCGGGAAATGATCCTCGATGTCGACAAGGACGTGAATATCAATACCAAGGGCTTCCCGGCCTGCAGGGTCGCTCAGCTCGAGGCGCGGGACACCAAGTCGGCCAAACGTGTGTGCGGCAAGACGATCATCGGCAAGGGTACGGCGACCGCTGAGATCTCCTTCCCCGAACAGCGGCCGATCAAGGTTCCCAGTCCGCTGCTCGTCTTCAATGGAGGCGAAAGGGGCGGCGAGCTCACGCTGCTGGTCCACACCTTCATCACGGTGCCGGCACCGGCGGCGATCGTGACGACGGTGAAGATCAAGAGGAAGGGCACCGGCCTGCACGCGATTGCGAAGATCCCCGTGATCGCCGGCGGCAGCGGCTCGGCGCTCAACTTCAGGTTTACGCTCGGAAAGACCTACCGTTACAAGGGCAAAAAGCTCGGCTACTTCGAAGCCAGGTGCCCGGACGGCGTCTTCAGGGCGCGAACCAGGAAGGTGCTCTTCAAGAACGAAGCCAAGACGCCCGGCGTCGCTCCGCAGACCGTGCTCAAGGGCGGCGTTGCGCTGCCATGCAAGGGGAAGGGCTAATACGAAGCCTTGCGTGTGAGCTGTACGGCTTGTCTCTCGTCGCGGCCTGTGTGTAACCAGGCAAACGGCAGCCGATAGCTTCGATGCCCGGCGCAACCTGTCGGCATCGGGGAAACGCCTCCGCCGGCTCATCCCGGGATGACGGCGGGGGAGCCCGAACGAGGCGGCCCGGGATCTCTCCTTTTCCCGGGTCGCCTCGCGTTACCCCTGTCCGCCCCCAACTGAAAATGAATGTTCTTTAGGTGACGCCCGGAGCGAACGGCCCTGCTGGCGGCTCTGCGGACATGCCTCTGGAAGTGGCGCGTCCAGAGCGCTCAACGCACAGCACTCCGTAGAGGCAACTACATGTTGATCGCCGGAACTCGCTCAGGCTGGCAACCAACCCCGACCTGCGGACGATTCGATAAAGGCCCCTTGACTAGAGTCGGCACACGCGTCGGCTCGCCATGCGCGCATTCCAGGTATTTGGTGCTTACGCCACTGTTCTGGCCTCAATTGCGACGGCTGGCTTCCTCTACCAGGCGGTTGGTCGCTGGGCGAAGTCCTCTGGGGCTGTGTGGTCATTGCCATCGTCGCTTACGCCAAACGGCGATCGGCCACGCAAAGTGACGGATAGACGCGACCGATGGCTCCCGTTCCCAGAGCATGGCCCCACGCGCGTTGAAGCTCTGCAAAGTCGGGTTCGGCGGGCGAAAGCGCTGACTGGATCGGTGCCCTGTCTCGCTCGATAGTTGCCGGTAATGGCTGTAACGTCATTTATCGTTACGGTATATAACGAGACGTCAACCTGTGCTAGTTTTCGCGCCGCCGGGGCCACCGGCTAACGCCAGGAGCACAAGAGGCGCGAGATCTGAGAAAGGAGCGGGACATGCCAACGGACGGCACGGTGGCGACAACCGGGGTCCCAGACAAAGATTCCCGCGTCCCACCCGATCGCACGGATAGCGCCCCCGATACGGACGAGGACGTCATGGAGCAATGGCTTGAGTTGGCCACGATGGGGCAGCGAACCGCGAGCGGCACCGTCCGCAAGTTCGTCCACACGGTCGACAGCCTCGTACCCGTAGACGGGGTTGGGCTGGCCAAGCGGCGGGAGGTGATCAGCGCCGCGCTGGAAATGACGCAGCGCCTTGCTCACGCGCCGTATGGGCTCGGGCGCAGCCTCGTGCGAAGCGCCGTGCTTGTCAACGTCAACGTCGATGTCGACATCGCATCGCGAGTGGCGACAGCAATGAGATCCAACCAGGAGGATGGATGAGATGACAAAAGCCAAGGCTCAGACCCAAAAGACGCCCCAGCGGCAGGCAGCCAAGGCCCACGGGGACCCACGCTCCGCGATCAAGAAGACCACCGATCTGTCTGAGCAGGTGCTCGAGCAGCTTCAGGCGGGGCAGCGCAGTGCGATCGCCGCGGTACGCAAGTTCGCGGATTCCGCCGACGAGACCCTGCCGGCGGGTGGCGACGGCCGCTCTGGGCCGCAGGAGCTCATCGACTCGGCGTTGGAGCTGTCCGAAAGACTCGTCCAGGTGCAGTACGACTTCGTGCGCCAGGTCGTGCACAGCGCCGGAGAGACCCTGGGTGGGCCAAGCGGGAAGGAGTAGCTGCGCTGCCAGCGATGACGCGACGGAGGCATCTGCGCGGCCGCGCGCAGACTAGCCCTTGCGATTCGCCATCCGCTCGAGCTGCTTGCCGAAGGCCTTTTCGATTTCGTCCGACAGCGTCATCCGGTACATGGCGGCCAGCGCCTGCAGCGAGAGTGGGCGGAGCTGGTCAAGCGCTCCGCGAACAGCGGGCCAGCGGTCTTGCGGGTATCCCTCCTCTTCAAAGGGCTTCCAGATGTCTTCCAGGAAAAGCTCCACGAACTCGTGGGAGATCGCACGGCAGCGATTGCGCACCTTCTCGATCACGCTCAGAGCGTGATCGAGAGGCACACCGGCTGCGATCACGCCCTCGGCGGCGTCAAGCAGGGAGGGGAATGGCGCCTCGAAACGACCTTCGTCCACTGGCACCAGGGCCCCGGCCTCGATTGCGCGCTTCAGTTCTTCGTCGCTGTCGGTTCCAAAGCGCTCGTCCAGCTCCTTCCGGGTGAAGGTGCGTGGCTGCTCGTCGTCGAACTCGTCCAGCGCACGACGCAAAGAGAGGAACTGCTCTGCGGCGCCCACGTTCTGGCTCAGCAGGCGCTCGATCCCCTTCAGATTGAACCCGTCGGCCTGCAGCTCCTGAATCATCCGGAGCCGCGCGAGGTGGCGCGGCCCGTAATAGCCAACGCGGTCGCGCACCTCGGGGGCGGGCAGTAGGCCCCTCGCCCGGTGGGAGCGGATGTTGCGGACCGTCATCCCGGTCTCGGCGGCGAGCTCTTCGATCGTCAGGTTGTTCTCGGACTCAGCCACTGCGGCAAAGCTACCACTGTGTGACGGTCCTCTGGTTATCGCGACGGCATTTGATGTTACGTTATTAGCCGTCATGCCTTTGAAGCTCGCACAACGCCCAAAACTACGGCTTCTAGACGCCTTTGCGGGGCCGCACGGGATCGACGGCTACCTGGAGCAAATCGACCCTCTGCTGGTGCGAGGCGAGTGCCGTGCCGAGATCCTCAAGGCCGAGCATCTGACGCCCGAGAGCGTCACGTTGACGATTCGGCCGAACCGCGCCTGGCGGGGCTTCGAGGCCGGGCAGTTCGCCCGGATCAGTGTTGAGATCGACGGGGTACGGCACGAGCGCTGCTACTCGCCGGCTTCCGCCGAGGCGCGACGCGAGCTCGAGATCACCGTCAAGCGCCACCCCGAGGGACTGGTCTCCAACTTCCTTGTCGATCGGGCGGGGCGGGGCATGGTGCTCGGCCTCTCTGCGGCGGACGGCGACTTCCAGCTGCCCCGACCGCGTCCCGACTCGGTGCTTCTGATCGGCGGTGGCAGCGGGCTGACCCCGCTGACGGCGATTCTCCGCACGCTCCTCACAGAGGGCCATCGCGGCCCGATCGCCCTCCTGCACTACGCGCCCGACCCTGAGCGCGCGATCTACCGTGAGGAGCTTGCTCGCCTGGCAGCCCGGTACCCGAACTTCAAGCTGCTTCGTTCCTACACGAGGGCTCCGGGCGTCGGCGAGATCGATGGCCACTTCAGCCCCACGCACCTGCCGCAGGCCGACCCATGCTTCACGGAGGCGGAGACGTTTGCCTGCGGCCCGCCGTCGCTCCTCGATGCGGTCCGCGACACCTGGGCGAACGGTCTCGAGCACCGCCTTCACCTCGAGAGCTTCCTGCCGCCGACCTTCGCCGGTGCCGGGAAGGCCGGCGAAGGCGCGATCCGCTTCGCCGACTCCGGCGTCGAGGTGGAGAACAGCGGCGCCTCGCTGTTGGAGCAGGCCGAGGCGGCGGGGCTGCGCCCGGCCTACGGCTGCCGCATGGGCATCTGCCACACCTGCACCTCCCGCAAGCTGGCGGGAACCCACAAGAACCTGATCACCGGCGAGGTCTCCTCGGCCCCCGACGAGGAGATCCAGCTCTGCGTCTCCGCGGCCCTCGGGGACGTTGCTGTCGAGCTTTGAAGACGAAAGGAGCTTCGATGACCACGGCTACTGACACGAGCATTCGCACGCCTTCGCCGCCGGCCTCTCCGTCCTCCCAACTGACGCCCGAGCAGCTGCAGCGCTTCGGCGAGGAGATGGACGCAATCCGCCAGCGCATCCTGGCCGATCGCGGGCAGCGGGACGTCGACTACATCCGCAGCGTGATCCGGGTCCAGCGCGGACTTGAGGTCGCCGGTCGCGGACTGCTGTGGGCGGGCGTTTTCCCACCTGCGTGGCTCGCCGGAACTGCAGCGCTTTCGCTGTCGAAGATCCTCGACAACATGGAGATCGGCCACAACGTGATGCATGGGCAGTACGAGTGGACCAACGACCCCAAGCTCTCCGGTAAGCAGTTCGAGTGGGACACGGCCTGCCCCGCGGACCAGTGGCGCCATTCGCACAACTACGTGCACCACACCCATACCAACATCGTCGGCAAGGACCGCGACATCGGCTACGGCATCCTGCGCATGTCGGCGGATCAGCCGTGGAGCCCCTACTACCTCGGCAACCCGCTCTGGGCGGCGCTGCTGGCTCTTTTCTTCGAGTACGGGGTGGCGCTGCACGACCTCGAAGTCGAGCGCCTCGTCAACGGCGAGGTCGATCCCTCCGAGAAGCGCGAGCTGCTGAAGGGAATTCGGCGCAAGGTAGGCCGCCAGGCACTCAAGGACTACGTCTTCTTCCCGGCGCTCTCGGGGCCGTTCTTCGTCTTCCCGCTCACCGGCAACGTGGCGGCGAATCTCGTCCGCAACGTCTGGGCTTTCACGATCATCTTCTGCGGCCACTTCCCGGAGGGGACGCATGAGTTCAGCGAAGAGGAGACTGCAGACGAGACTCGTGGCCAGTGGTACCACCGCCAGCTGCTCGGGTCGGCGAACCTCAGCGGTGGGCGACTCTTTCACATCCTCGCCGGCAACCTCGGCTTCCAGATCGAGCACCACCTCTTCCCCGATCTGCCGGCCAACCGGTATGCGGAAATCTCCGTTGAGGTGCGGGAGATCTGCGAACGCTACGGCCTCCCCTACAATGTTGGCCCGCTCCACCGGCAGTTCGGCAGCGTCATTCAGAAGATCTGGCGACTGGCGCTGCCGGAGACCGAGAACGGCTGGTCCAGCCGCCTCCCTGGCACGTCGCGCAGTGGCCTGAGCCGGGTCAGCCGCGGATTCGGCCGCCGGATGGGCTCGCTTGCCAAGAAGGCGGCGAGGCCGATCGCGGCCCGGATCACGTAGCGTCACCAGTCCCTGGCTGACCTTTGCCTCGGCGGATGAACGAGCGCTCGGTTGAGAATCGCCATCGGATCGCGGCTTTGGCGCAGCGCATCAATCGCAGCCCCAGGCTGGTGGGCACCATGAGGGGGACCCGCGAGCGCCTGCTCGGCGACGGGGATTTCGTCAACCGCCTCTCCGTTGCACGCGGCCGCCGCTCCGATCGCGCCGTCCAGCAGTTGATGGCGCTGCGAGAGGAAGAGCCGGGTCTTTTCGGAGAGCTTGGACTGACCGCCCTGCAGGCCTGGCAGCGGCTGGCGGAGTCACAGGACAGAGGTAGGGGCAGGGTGGACGTGGCGATCCTCTTCACCGACCTCGTTGGCTTCTCAAGTTGGGCGCTGGAGGCTGGTGACTCGTCAGCTGTGAGATTGCTGGGTGAGGTGGCCGAGGCGATCGAGCCGCCGATGATCGACCAGCGGGGCGAGGTGGTGAAGCGACTTGGCGATGGGCTGATGGCGGCGTTCTGGGACGCCCCGAGCGCGGTCGAGGCGGCGTTCGAAGCAAGAGACAGGATTGCCTCGGTCGAGGTCGACGGCTACCGGCCGCTGTTGCGTGTGGGGATCCATCTCGGTCGGCCGCGCAAGCTCGGCGGCGATTACGTCGGCGTCGACGTCAATGTCGCCGCCCGCCTCACCGAGGTGGCCAAGCCGGGCGAGCTTCTGGTGTCCGATAGGACGCTGGAGGCCCTCGAGAAGGACGCCTTCGACGTGAGAAGTCGAAGGTTCAACGCAAAGGGCACCCCGAAGGGGCTGAGCGCTTATGCGCTGAGTCAACCTGCGCAAGCACGATGAGCTCCAAGGTGAGCGAGCGAGCCAACCATGCCGTCAGGCACGATTGACGTGCTGCTCACGCCCGAAAACCCGCGAGCAACGCGCCCTACGCGACGGGCGTGTTGGCAAGCGACTCCCAGAGGTAGAGAGAGGCAAGGCTGCGATGCGGGCGCCAGGGCTCGCCGATCTCCAGCACCCGCTCTGGCGCCGGCGCCTCCTCGAGCCGGTACTCGATCTGGACGGCGCGACGGATTCCCAGATCGCCGCCCGAGAGAACGTCGGGCCGCTCGAGGTGGAAGAGCAGGAACATCTCCGCGCTCCAGAGGCCGAGGCCGCGCACGGCGACGATCTCCTCGATCACCTCCTCGTCGGAGAGCTCCCCGAACCGGTCAAGCTCAAGCTCGCCCGAAAGCACATGCGATGCGAGGTCGCGGATGTAGGAGACCTTGCGGCCCGAGAGCCCGGCGCCGCGGAGATCCTCCTCGCTTGCTTCCAGGAGCTGCTCAGGCGTCGGTGTGCTCCCCCCGAACAGGTCGAGGACCCGAAGGTAGATCGTTCGCGCCGCCTTGGTCGAGAGCTGCTGACCGACGATCGTCCGCAGCAGGGCTCCATATGCGTCGGCAGGCCGCTCCTCGCTGCGTCGCCGCAATCGGGTCGCCAGGTCGATCTTTCCGAGTCGATCGATCAGAGCGGCCATTGTCGGATCGGCCGCCGCGAGCGCCTTGCGCGCCCTTGCGCTCACGGCGCCGGGCGGCGCTTCATCGTCCCTGCCATTGGGGCTTGCGCTTCTCGGCGAAGGCGCGAATGCCCTCGCGAAGGTCCTCGGAGCCAAAACAGGATTCGCGCAGCGCAATCAAACTACCCTCCTGCTGCGCGGTGAGCGTTGGATTCCGGTTGAGCAACTCGATTGCGCGCTTGTTGCCCTGCATCGAGAGCGGGGCATTGGCCGCGATCTCGGCGGCGAGCTCGATCGCGGCGCTTTCCAGCGCCTCGTCGTCGACCACCTGGTGGACGAGGCCGATCTGCTCGGCGCGCGACGCCTCGAAGTTCCGCCCGGTCAGGAACAGCTCCTTGGTGCGGGCCAGACCAACCACGTCGAGGAACCTGCGGAGGCCCGTGTGGCCATAGACGAGCCCGAGCTTTGCGGGCGGCATCCCGAGCTTGGCCCCGGCGGCGCAGATCCGCAGGTCGCAGGTGATTGCCAGCTCGAGCCCACCCCCGAGGCAGTGGCCGTTGATTGCCGCCACCGTCGGCCATGGATGGGCCGCGAGCGCCTCCATTGCAGCGTGGAAGGGGTGGGCGATCAGCGCCTCGGCGTCTCGCTCGAAGGTCTGCTCGGGGATTGAGGCGATGTCGTAGCCGGCGGAGAAGGCCGGCGGCGCACCGGTTATCAGCACGCAGCGAGTCTCGATCCCCTGGTTGAGGCGAGGCAGCGTCCCGGCGATGGCGTCGAGGATCTCGTGATCGAGGGCGTTGCGCCGCTCGGGGTTGGAGATACGGATGCGGACAACCGCATCGGCGGGGGAGTCGAGCAGGAGCTTGCCGCCGGCGAGCTGCTCGGTCACGGCTTCACTCCAGAACGATGAGGACGTCGCCTTCGCTCACCGCCTGGCCCTCCTCGCAGCGGATCTCCTTCACGGTGCCGTCGTCCTCGGCCTCGACAGGGATCTCCATCTTCATCGACTCGAGAATGATGACTGTGTCGCCGTCCTCCACCTTGTCGCCGAGCCCGACCTCGATTTTCCATACGTTTCCGGTGATGTGCGCCTCGATCTCCGCCATGGCGCGGGAGAATATCCGCGCGTGACGGCGGAGCGACTGGCAAGCGATGTCTGATCTCGGGACGGGAGGCCCGATTGCGGTCATCGTGGCGGCACGCAACGAGGCCGATCGGATCGGTGCGACGCTGGCGGCGATTGAATCCGTGTTACCGGGCGCCGCCCTGTGGGTGGCCGACGACGCCTCAACCGACGGGACCGCCGAAGCGGCAAGCGCCGGCGGTGCCCAGGTGGTTGGCCGCCGCCGACCGCGGGGAAAGGGCGCCAACGTGACGGCCGCTGTCGAGGCCGCACTAGGTGCCGACCCTGCGCCACGGGTCGTCCTCCTCTGCGACGGGGACCTCGCCTCCTCGGCGGCGAACCTCCGGCCACTGGTCGAAGCGGTCGAGCGCGGCGATTGCGACCTGGCAATTGCCGCCTTCAGCCGCCGCGTCGGGGGAGGCTTCGGCCTGGCGCTCGGCTTTGCGCGCTGGGCGATTCACAGTCTCTGCGGCCTGGAGACCGGAGCGCCGATCTCGGGGCAGCGCGCGCTGAGGGTCGGTGCACTGCGCGACACCCTTCCGTTTGCCGGCGGCTACGGGATGGAGATCGGAATGACGGTCGATGCGGTGCGAGCCGGCCACAGTGTGCGCGAGTACGAGCTGAACCTGGCGCACCGCGCTACCGACCGGTCGGTTACGGGCTTTGCCCACCGTGCCCGCCAGCTCGCCGACTTCGGACGCGTCTATCTTTCGCGACGGAGGACCAGATGATCCTCGCCATCGACCAGGGGACGACCGGAACGACCTGCCTCGTCTTCGACGGGGACGGCGGGATCGTGGCCCGCGCCTACTCGGAGTTCGAGCAGCACTTTCCGCAGCCCGGTTGGGTCGAGCACGACGCGGAGGAGATCTGGGACGTATCGAAGCGGGTGGCTACCGAAGCGATTGCGAGCGCGGGGATCTCGGGGAACGAGCTGGACGCGATCGGGATCGCAAACCAGCGTGAGACGGTGGTCGCCTGGGACCCGGCGACGGGCAGACCCGTCCACAGGGCGCTGGTCTGGCAGGACCGGCGGACCGCCGGGCTCTGCGATGAGCTGAGGGCGGCGGGTCACGAGCCGCTCGTGCGGGAGCGCACCGGACTCGTACTCGATCCTTACTTCTCCGGCACGAAGATCGCGTGGCTGCTGCGCAACGTCAAGGGGGCTCGGGACGCGGTCTTCGGAACGGTCGACTCGTGGCTGCTCTTCAAGCTGACGGGCCGCCACGCCACCGACCACACCAACGCCTCGCGCACGATGCTGTTCGACATCCGCAAGCTTGCCTGGGACGAGGAGCTCTGCGCGATGCTTGGCGTGGATCCGGAGAGCCTGCCCGAGCCGCTCCCCTCCGCACACGTCTATGGCACGACGTCGGAGTTCGGCGGCGAGGTGCCGGTCGCCGGGATCGCCGGCGACCAGCAAGCCGCTCTCTTCGGTCAGGCATGTCACGGTCCCGGCACCGCCAAGAACACCTATGGGACCGGCAGCTTTGTCCTGCTCAACGCCGGCCCCGAGGCTCCCGAGCCCGCCCGGGGGCTGCTGACCACGGTCGCCTGCGGCTTGCCGCCGCCGGATCGACGGTCCGATGACCCTTTCGCGAGCGACCCGGTCTACGCGCTGGAGGCATCGATCTTCGCGACCGGCGCCGCGGTTCAGTGGTTGCGCGATGGCCTGGGAATCGTCGAGGTGGCGGCGGAGACCGAGGCTCTTGCCGCCTCCCTCGAGGACAACGGCGGCGTCTACTTCGTCCCAGCGCTTGCCGGGCTGGGCTCGCCCCACTGGGATCCCTACGCGCGTGGCACGATCGTCGGGCTGACCCGCGGAAGCGGTCGCGCCCAACTGGCGCGGGCGGCTTTGGAGGCGGTCGCCTACCAGACGGTTGACGCGGTTCGGGCCGAGGAGGCGGCCTCCGGCAAACGGCTGGAGATGCTGAAAGCCGATGGCGGCGCGGTCGCCAATCGTTGGCTCATGCAGTTCCAGGCCGACGTTCTCGGGGCTCCCGTGGTCGTACCGGCGATCACGGAGACGACGGCGGTCGGTGCGGCGCACCTGGCCGGGCTCGCGACCCAGCGCTGGACGGCCGACCAGCTTGCGGCGATGTGGCGCGAGGACGCTCGCTATGAGCCACGGATGGATGCCGAGGAGCGCGAGGCGCTGATCGCGGACTGGCGCCGTGCCGTCGAGCGATCCAGGGGATGGGCCACTCCGGAGGCGGGGCACGAGATCGCGTAACCGCTCGGCGGGGCAGGGGTTAGGCACAGCAGCGACCGCTCCAACGGTCTCTGCACCCATGTCCGACATCAAGCCACAGGTCTACCGGGACAACCGGCCCGCCGAGTACTTCGACCAGTTCCACGAGGCCGCTCGCAAGGGCGTGGGTTGGACCTACCCGCTCGTCCGCATCCTTGTGACCCTGCCGACGCTGCTGATCTACCGCGTTCGCGCGATTGGCCGCGACAAGGTCCCGGCCTCGGGCCCCCTGCTGCTCGCTCCCAATCACTTCAGCCAGATGGATCACTTCTTCGTCGGGCTCTACCTGCGCCGCAAGATCCGCTTCATGGCGAAATCGCAGCTCTTCGGCCCACCCGTGTTGACCTACGTCTACAAGCATGGCGGTGTCTTTCCGATTCGCCGCGGGCATCGCGACGAGGCGGCCTTCGAGACCGCGTACAAGATCCTCGACCAGGACGGGATGCTGCTGGTGTATGCGGAGGGCGGCCGGTCGCGGAGTGGGGAGCTTGGAACGGTCAAGCCGGGCATCGGGAGGATCGCGCTGGAGTCCGGGGTGCCGGTCGTTCCAGTGGCTGTCCACGGCTCCGCCAAGGTGCGGCGCTGGAGGCGTCTCCGCTTCCCCAAGGTCACGGTGCAGTTCGGCGATCCGATCTCCTTCCCGGTTGAGGATTCCCCCAGCCGCGAGCGCCAGCTGGAAGTGGCGACCGAGGTCTTCGACAGCGTGCGGGCGATGTACACGGCGCTGGAGGAGCGGGGGCGTAGCGACGTGATCCGCGCCGTGCGCGAGGGCCTGCCCGGCCCCGAGCCCGGGGAGACGTCCACCGGCAGCTGAGTGCCCGGCGCTACTCGTAGCGCGCTTCGAGCTGCTCGTAGAAGCCCGAGTCGTGGCCTGGGGTGACGATTGCGTCGGGGAACTCGCGGCGGAAGAGCTTCAGCTCTTGCAGCGAGCGCCGGTAGTTGTGCGCGTCGAAGGGCCGCGACGCGAGCGGTGCGCTGCCATCCAGCTGGCCAGCGGTGAATGCGGCGTCGCCTCCGATCACGAAGTCGCGGTCCCTGAGGTGGGCGATGACCGACATGTGGCCGGCACTGTGGCCGGGCGTGTAGGCGAGGCGAATAGAGCCGTCGCCGAAGAGGTCGAAGGCGCGGCCAAAGGTCGCGTAGGAGTCGATACCGCCCCGATCGAAATCGATCGTCCGGTAGTCGAAGGCGTAGTCGAAGTGAGCCCGGCGGTATCCGTTCAGGGTCGGACGGGGCCCGGTGGTCGCGGTCTGCCACTCGATCTCGCTGACCACGAATGTCGACTGCGGGAACTCGGAGATCGCCGAGCTATGGTCGACGTGCAGGTGCGTCATCACGACGATCGGGATCTCACCGGGGTCGAGGTTGCGATCGCGGAGCTGCGCAGGAAGATCCATCCCGGGTTCCAGAGACGGATCGAGGTTCCGGGCAAGCACCGCTCCGAAGTTCTCGCGGCCGTCGGTGACGATCGAGGGGTGAAGGCCGGTGTCGACGAGGATCGCCCCGGCGCTTGGGTGACGGATCAGGAAAGCCGGGCAGGGGACTGTCACGGGCGACTGGTGGGTCAGCAGGCCACGCAGTACCTTCAGCTTCTCGAAGCGGCCGTCGGGCCGTTCCAGGACCGAGCGCGACTGCACGACGTGCCCGGCGACGATCGGTTCTATGCTCACCGTGGTCCCCGGACTGCCACCGGCAAGCGGCTCGTGCAGCGGCTTTGCCTCCACGTGCACCTTCATCGCGGGGTCACATTACTGGGGAATCGGTCGCCTATAGGCTTGCGCGCGAATGTCTGAGCGCCCGCAATCGCGCATTTTCAGACCGGGCCTGCTCGATGGGCAGGTCTGCCTCGTGTCCGGGTCTGGGAGCGGGCTTGGGCGGGAGACGGCACTGGAGCTGGCGCGGCTCGGCGCCACGGTCGTCGGCTGCGGGCGCCGCGAGGAGCCCCTGGCAGAGACGGCCGCGCTGGCCGAGGCACTGACCGGCTCCTTTGAGCACGAGGCGATGGACATCCGCGACGAGGAGGCGGTCGAGCGGCTGTTCGACGGCCTGCTGGAACGCCATGGGCGCCTCGACGTGCTCGTCAACAACGCGGGTGGCCAGTTCATGAGCCCGGCAGAGGCGATCAGCCCGAAAGGCTTCCGAACGGTGATCGAGTTGAACGTGCTTGGCACCTGGCTGATGTCTCACGCGGCAGCGACCAAGGCGTTCATCCCCCAGCAGGGCGGAAAGGTCCTGAGCGTCACCCTGTCCCCCCACAACGGGATGCCGGGCATGGTGCACTCGGGCGCGGCGCGCGCCGCGGTCGAGAACATGATGCGGACTCTGGCGATCGAGTGGTCGCGCTTCAACATCAAGCTCTGCGCGCTTGCCGCGGGCCAGTTCGGCACCGAGACGCTGCGAACCAAGTACCCGCAGGCCGTAGTCGAGAACGTCGAGCGCTCGGTGCCGCTGGGCCGTGTCGGGGAGCCGGAGGAGATGGCCTGGCTGGTCGCCTATCTTGCCTCGCCCGCCGGGGACTTCTTCTCGGGCACCACGATAACCATCGACGGCGCCCGCGACGACTGGGCCGGGCCGTGGCCGCCAGAGGCGATCGTCGGCGAGGGTGGGGAGCCGGTCGCCGAGGAGCGCCGGCCGAAGGGCTAAGCCTGAATCCACCGATCTCACCGGCCCCTCCATCCCGCATCCCTTCGCTGGGAGTCAATTCCCTCCACCCAGGTAGCACCACTAGCTGGGTGAGCGGGAATCGCCCCCCAACTCGGCCTGCGAAGCGGAGAGTCTCGCCGATATCGGTGGATTCAGGCTAAGCGGCCGCGGCGTCTCTCCTGATCCTGCGTGTCGAGCGCCCCGACCGGGCGCCGGTCACGCCTTCCTGGGCTCGAGGATGACGAGCGGGATTTCCCGACCTTGACTGCGTTCCTGGTACTGGCGGTAGCCGCCGTAGGTCTTGGTGGCCGTTGGCCAGAGCCGCTCACGCTCCTCCGCTGTGGCAACGCGAGCGTGGACCGGCCGAACCTCTGAGCCGATCCGGATCTTGGTGTCGGGATTGGCCTTGAGGTTGTAGAACCAGGCCGGGTTTTTCGGGAAGCCGCCCTTCGAAGCGACGATCACGACGTTCTCGCCGTCGCGGAAGTAGAGCAGCGGCGAGGTGCGCTTGGTGCCACTCTTCGCGCCGACGTGGTCGAGCAGCAGGAAGCGCAGGTCCGACCAGGGCAGCAGGCGATGCCCAACGCGGCCCCCGGTTGCGCGGTAGGCCAGCGTGTGCACGCCCATGACGCGCCGCAGGACAGGCCAGATCCGATCCGTCACCTCGAGGTAGAGGATCTGAGGCCTGCCCTCTTTCGCATCGGTGCTCAGGTGTACATCCCTCCGAATTGACCGCCGGTGATGTTCAGGATCTGGCCGTGCACGTAGTTGGCGAGCGGAGAAGCCAAGAAGAGGACGGGCCCGGCCGCCTCCTCCGGCTGGGCCGGCCGGCCCAGCGGGATGATCGCCGAGGCCATCTGCCGCATCTGCTCGGGGATGCCCAGCTCAATCTTCTCTCCGGTCGGCGAGGTCATCTCGCCCCCGGACTCCTTGGCGGCCGTCAGGCGCGTCTCGACGAAGCCGAAGGCGACGGCGTTGACGTTGACCTTGAACTGCCCCCACTCCTTGGCGAGCGTTTTCGTCAGGCCGACGACGCCGGCCTTTGCGGCCGAGTAGTTGGCCTGGCCTGCGTTGCCCATCGTTCCCGAGATCGAGGAGACGTTGATCAGCTTGCGGAAGACCTCCTTGCCCTCGTTGCGCTCCGCCTTGGCCGCCTCGCGCCAGTGCGGGGCGAGTGCCCGCGTGATGCGGAAGGGGACGATGGTGTGGATGTCGAGCATCGCCTGGAACTGCTCGTCGGTCATCCGGTGCACGACGCCGTCCCAGGTGTAGCCGGCGTTGTTGACGACGACGTCGACGGCGCCGAAGGCCTCGACCGCAGCCGCGACGAGCTGATCGGCGGCGTCGGGCTCGGTCAGGTCGCCGGCGTGGACGGCGGTCTCACCGTCGATTTCCTTGGCCGATTCCTCTGCCACATCGGCGTCGAGGTCGTTGATCAATACCTTCGCGCCCTCGCTGGCGAACAGCTCGGCGGTGGCACGGCCGATGCCTCGGGCGGACCCGGTGACGATCGCCGCTTTCCCATCAAGAAGTCCCATCGGTCTACGCTCTCCTTCTCGTTCGTGAAGTCGGCCGGGAGGCTACATGGAACCGCGCAATCCTGGTTGACTGGCCAGTCGGCCGGGGTCTCCCGTAGTCCGCGGGCACCCCTTATGTGGTGGTTGGGCCGTTCCCGCCGCACGCTGAGGGACCATAGGCACCCTCGTCCAACCAGGAGGCCTAACGTGGAGCCCTCGAACTACCCGGTCACTTTCTCTGTCGACTACCCGGATCGGAAGCTGAATCGCCTCAGCACCTTCTTCCGGGTCTTTGCCGCCATCCCGATCCTGATCATCTCGGGACTGATCGCCGGCGGCTCGTACGGCGAATACGGATACGACGACTACGTCTACGTGGCTGGCGCGGGGATAGGGCTCGTCGCCCTGCCGGCGGCGCTGATGATCCTCTTCCGCCAGAAGTACCCACGCTGGTGGTTCGAGTGGAACCTCGAACTGCTGCGCTTCCTCAGCCGGATCGACGTCTACCTGGCCCTGATGGACGACGAATATCCGTCAACGGACGAGCAGCAATCCGTTCATCTGAGCTTTCCCTACCCAAATGTCGAGGCCGATCTGGGTCGCGGGATGCCGATCGTTAAGTGGTTCCTGGCGATTCCGCACTATTTCCTGCTCTTCTTCCTTGGAATCGGTGCGTTTTTCGCAATCGTCATTGCCTGGTTCGCAATTCTCTTCACCGGTCGCTATCCACGGGGCCTCTTCACCTTTGTGGAAGGCGTGCTTCGCTGGTATATCCGCGTGATCGGCTACGCCTTTGCGCTGGTCACCGACCGCTACCCGCCATTCCGGCTTTCTGCCTAGGAACGGGGAAGCGGACTTGGCCCTGACAATCGTCGATTGTCGCCGTTTTGTTGAGGAATGCCAGCTCGCGCCTGTCCAAAACGGAATCTGATCCTAGGAGGGGGAAGAACATGACTGGTTTCAAGAGGAGCTTGCTCGTTGTGCTCGGCGTTGCGGCACTCGTCATCCCGGCGGGGGCAATCGCCAAGCAGGGCGAGAACCACGGCAAAGGCAAGGCCAAGGGCCACCGCCCGCATAACGTCGGATATCTCTTCAAGGGCTTCTACGCCGGCGAAGGCTCGGTGGACGTCAAACGCGGCAACTCGCGGGTCCGCAAGGGCGGCTTCATCGGCGAGACGGTCATGTTCGACCTCTCCGGTGCGCGCATCATCGTTCGCGACACGAACGAAGACGGCAAACGGAATCTCGACGACGTCGCGACGGGAGACTGGGTTCTCGTCAAGGCGCGCCTGCCGCGCAAAGACCCCGGCAGCCAGCCGTTCGACGCCAAGCGGCTGATCGACAAGACGAATCACCCGGGCAAGGGGAAGAGCCCGAAGCACAACAAGAACAAGTCGTAGCTGAGCTGCACGCCAGATCCGGGCAGCGCTTTCGGAAAGGCTCTGCCCGGATCAGCTTCCTCCATCCGATCGCGGTAGCCGGGCGGCGCGGAATGGGCCGGCGGGCCCTCAGCGCCGTCCAACCGCCGCGAGGTCCCGCGGCCGCAGCAGGGCGACGAGGGTGCCACCGTCCACGACGGCGAGGCCGCCCTTTTTCAGCTTGATGCTGGCGCCGGTGAGGCGGGCGACCTCGTTCGAGAGGTCGGGCTCATGGCCGACCAGCAGAGCGTTGCCCCGGCCCGTCGCGAGGTCGACGGCATCGATTCGCCCTCCGCACAGCTCGGGCGCCGTCTCAACGTCGATCGCGAGTGCCCGACACACCCGCTGTGCGGTTTCCGCGGCGCGCACCTTCGGGCTTGCCAGGCACGTGTCGATGCCGGCGCTGAGGGTGACCAGCGCCTGCCCAGCCGCATCCGCCTGCCGCACGCCCTTGGCGGTCAGCCGGCGGGCGGCGTCGTCCCGATCGCCCTCCTCTGCGTCCCCGTGTCGAAGCAGGTAGATCATGCGTGCTCGATCACACTGCGATCGTAGGGATCACAGGTTGCGCGTGGCTCAGCCCTCGGCGATCGCCCGAAGCGCGTCGCGCCCTTCGCCGATCAATGGCTCGCCGTGCGCGAAGAGGAGGTGCTCGAAGCGCTCCTCCAGCAACCCGGCACAGTGCTCGCGAATGCGGCTCTTGACCCCCTCGGGGTCGTCGCCGATCAGGCCGTCGGGCACGAAGCCGACCTCGCCGTAGTTGATGAGGCCGTCGGCGAAGAGGAGCGCGCCCTCCCCGACATCGATTCGCAGCACGGTGTCCTCGGGGCAGATTGCGTCCATCTCGAGGGCGGTCAGGCCGTCCGCCAGCTGGTCCCCAAACGCAAAGCCCTCCACCTGCGGACCGGTGTCGAACTCGTGTAGCCCCGCTTCGTGACAGAGGATGGGGCAGTCGAAACGCTCGGCGAGGAGCGGCGCCTGGCGGAGATGGTGCCTGTTGGAGAGCACGACGCGCTGCACGCCTCGATCGCCGAACCATTCGATTCCCTCGGCCGGCAGCAGCGGGTCGATCACGGTGCCCGAGGCGGCGAGGAAGTGGCAGCCAACCTCAATCTGGAGCCGCGGGTGGACGACCTTCCAATGGAACACCCCGGGGAGAACCTCCTGCATGCAACAAGCCTACGGCCTCGGCAGCGTCCCAGGTGGCTCAGCTTGCACGGTGGGACGGGGCGCCTGGTCGAGCAGCACGCGGCGGATCGTCCCGTCGGCAGCGGGGCTCAGGCAAGCTCCACGCCGCCATCATCGTCGGGGTCGGCTCCCGTGGCCCAGCCGAGCGCTTCGTAGAAACGCCGCGACCGGCCCAGGTCGCCGACGCAAAGGGCGATCAGGTTGACCCGTTGCCTCACCGGTTCTCCCCGGGCGGCTGACACATCAGCAGGCGGTAGTCGAAGATCATCTCGAAGCCCATCCTCCGGTAGAGACTCTCTCCCATCGGCGAGGCCTGGAGCGACGCCTTGCCGGCGCCCATCTCTAGGCCGGCGTTTGCTGCGGCTGCGGTCATCGTCCAACCCAAGCCTCGACCCCGCGCCTCCTCGATGCAGCCGACCCAATAGATGCCGGCCACGCCGTGGCTGACGACCGACATCGCGATGCCTGCCGGCTGGCCGTCAAGGCGAGCGAGGAAGGCGGCGACGTTATTTGCCTTGAGGCCGTCGTGGCTCTCGTAGAAGGCGAAGACTTCGGCTGGGAAGCCGATGCTGGCGTAGGCGGCAGCCGCGACTCGCCAGTAATCGTCGCCATCGCCCGGCGTGGCGACCCGGCGCAGCTCGACCCCTGGGGGAGGCAGACCCGCATCCACCTGCTGGGCGAGCACCATCTCCGGCATCTCGTAGACGGCTTTCAGCCCTGCCTGCTCGGCCGCGTCGATCAGCTCGCGGTCCTCGGCCACTCCGGCGCGCGCCCACACGGCGAAGCCGCGATCGCGGGCGCCGAAGAAGGCCTTGGCCCGATCGAGGAGCACGTCTGGGTCAAGTTTGTCGTCGACACGGAAAGCGGCATTCGATATCACCGGATGCGACGAGCGCCCGGCGCCGAAGACCCAGCCCGCACCAATCTCGATCTCCGCACCGGGGTCGAGCTCGAACAGCTGTCGCGAGCTGTCCACCAGGTTGAGATGAGCGTCGCGGTGGGACATTCTCCTTGCCGCGCGCCGAGCGAACGCGCCCTACAGCCCCATCTGCTTGCCGAGGATCTCCTTCATGATCTCGTCGGTGCCGCCGCCGATCGGTCCGAGTCGCGCGTCGCGGACGGCACGCTCGATGCCGTACTCGCGCATGTAGCCGTAGCCGCCGTGGATCTGGAGGGACTCGTCGGCTATCTCGAGGACGGCGCGTTGGGTGACCAGCTTCGCCATCGTCACATCGCGAATGCAGTCATGTCCCTCGTGGAAGAGGCGCAGGGCGTTGTAGGTGAGGGCTTTGGCGGCTTCGGCCTGGGTCGCCATCTCGGCCACCTTGTGGCGGATCGCCTGGAACTTGCCGATCTGGCGGCCGAAGGCCTTTCGCTCGAGGGCGTAGGAGACGGTCGTCTCGATCAGCCGCTGCATGGCGCCCACCGCGCCGATCGCCATCAGCAGCCGCTCCCAGGCGAAGTTGGCCATGATCAGTTTGAAGCCCTCGTTTTCCCCGCCCAGCAGGTTCTCGGCGGGCACCTCGACGTCGGTGAAGGAGATCTCGCCGGTGTCAGAGGCGTGCCAACCCATCTTCTCGAGCTTCTGCGCCACCTCGTAACCGGGCATCTCGCGCTCCAGGACCAGGAAGGAGATGCCGTGGTGGCCCCCCTCCTGTGTCGTCTTGCAGGCACAGACAAGGAAGTCGGCGCGGACGCCGTTCGTGATGAAGGTCTTGGACCCGTTGACGACGTAGCCGCCGTCGACCCGGTTGGCGAAGGTGGAAATGCCCGCCACGTCTGAGCCCGCGCCCGGCTCGGTGATTCCCAGCGCTCCGATCTTCTCGCCGGCGATCCCGGGCACGACCCAGCGCTGCTTCTGCTCCTCGGTGCCGAAGTTGAAGATTGGCGGCATCGCGATCGAGGTGTGGGCGTTGAGGCTTGCGGCGACGCCGCCGGACCCGCCGGAGCGGGCCAGCTCCTCGACCCAGATCGCGTCGTGCAGGTGGGTGCCGCCCTGGCCGCCGTAGGACTCGGGGAACTTGAGGCCGAGGAAGCCGAGCTCAGCACAGCGCCCGTAGAGCTCGCGGGGGAATTCCCTCGCCTCCTCCCACTCGCTCACGTTCGGTGCGATCTCGTTGGCGACGAAGCGGCTGACCGTCTCCCGGAGCTCCTCGTGCTCGGAGCCGAAGGGGGGCAGCGTTGCGCGCACGCCGGTGTCCCTGATCACGCTCACGCTTGGACCCTACGTCACCCCGGCGCGGATTGGGCATCTTGGTTGGCCGCCTCTGTACCATCGTGGGCGGTCTCGTCTGCGGTCTGGGGAGGGCGGCAGGCCGCGCGCACCCGATGGATGCAACAAGCACACCGCAAGCAAGCGCGGACCGCCAGGCGGAGCCGCGGCGCCCGCTGCTGCTTGTGGTGGATGGAGGGACCGATGCCCTCGCCCGCACCGAGCGTGAGCTGTCCCGCCGCTACGGCGGCGACTACGAGATTCGGGCCGAGCGTTCCTCGGCGGGCGCGATGTCTGCTCTCGAGAGGATGCGCGACCGCGACCAGCCGGTGGCCCTTGTCCTGAGCGACCAGTGGCTGCACGGCATGACCGGCGCGGAGCTGCTGGCGCGGGTGAAGGAGTTGCACCCCAGCGCTAGGCGCGGGCTTCTTGTGGAGTGGGGGGCCTGGGCCGACCCGGCGACCTCGGAGGCGATCTTCGAGGCGATGGCCCTCGGTCGCATCGACTACTACGTGCTGAAGCCGGAGAGCTCGCCCGATGAGTTGTTTCACCGCACGGTGGCTGAGTTTCTGTTCGAGTGGGCGCGTGCCGAGTCGACCGTGCAGGGCGAGATCGAGATCGTCGCCGAGCCGAACTCGCGCCGCGCGCACGAGCTGCGCAACGTGCTTGGCCGCAACGGCGTCCCTCATGTCTTCCATTCCCCCGACTCGAGCGAGGGCCGTGAGCTGCTGAAGGAGGCCGGCCGCGACGACGCCTCCGCTCCCGTCGCGAGAGTGCGCAACGGCCGCGTTCTGGTCGACCCCTCCAACGTCGATCTGGCTGCCGCCTTCGGGGTCAGCACCGAGCTGGGCGACAACTGCGATTTCGACGTGGTGGTGATCGGCGCCGGCCCGGCCGGGCTTGCCGCGGCCGTCTACGCGTCATCGGAGGGGATGCGCGCCCTGGTCGTCGAGCGCGAGTCGATCGGAGGGCAGGCCGGCTCCAGTTCCCTGATCCGCAACTACCTCGGCTTTTCCCGGGGCGTCAGCGGCGCCGAGCTGGCGCAGCGCGCCTACCAGCAGGCGTGGGTCTTCGGGACGTCCTTCCTGCTGATGCGTGAGGTGACTGAGCTGGTCCCCGGCGAGCACAGACACCGGTTGCGGACCTCAGCGGGCGGTGAGGTCACGGCACGGGCCGTGGTGCTGGCGATGGGCGTCTCCTACCGGCGTCTGCAGAGCCCCAGCCTGGCACGGCTGGAGGGAACCGGGGTGTTCTATGGGGCTTCCGCGGCGGAGGCGAAAGCCCTTGCCGGACGGCGCGTCTTCATCGTCGGCGGCGGCAACTCGGCGGGGCAGGCCGCGATGCACCTGGGCCGCTATGCGAAATGTGTGACGCTGGTGGTGCGTAGCCCCTCGCTGGCGGAGAGCATGTCCAGCTACCTGCGAGACGAGATCGATGCGGCGGATAACATCGACGTCATGTTGGGAACTGAGGCGGTCGACGGGGCAGGAGAGGGTCGTCTGGAGAGCCTGACGCTGCGCGACCGGGACTCGGGCCAGACCTCGACCGTCGAGGCCGACGCGCTCTTCGTCCTGATCGGCGCCAGGCCGGGCACGGAGTGGCTCCCGGCGGAGATCGAGCGCGATCGCTGGGGCTACGTGCTCACCGGTCACGACTTGGCGGCGAGGAGCTCGGGCCACGAGTTCCTGATGCATGAGACAAGCCTTCCGGGGGTCTTCGCCGTCGGCGACGTGCGACACGGCTCGGTGAAGCGGGTCGCTTCCGCCGTCGGTGAGGGGTCGATCGTCGTTCAGCAAATTCATAGATATATGGAGGCCGGGGCCGCCGCGGGCGACGGCGCAAAGGTCGCGTGAGGGGGAATACGAGTGACGCTGACGATCTATGAGCGGGTTGGGGGGTTCGCCTCCGTGCGGCGTGTCGTGTCGGCCTTTTACGACAAGGCGCTCGAATCGTCGCTGATCGCCCATCACTTCGAGCAGATCGAGATGCCGAAACTGATCGACCACCAGACCCGTTTCATCTCCTTTCTGATGGGCGGGCCCGCGAGCTACACGGAGGAGCACCTCGAGCACGTCCATGCTCGCCTCGGGATAACCCTCAAGGAGTTCGATGAGATGGTCGAGCTGCTGACCGAGACGCTGGAAGACTTCGACTTCGGCTCGGACGACATTGCAAAGATCGGACAGGAGCTGCGCAAGCGTGAGCCCGTCATCGTCTCAGGTCGTTGACACCGAGTTCCTGCAGGAACTGCTGAAGACGCTCGGTCTCGGCGTCGCAGTCGCGGATCCCGATGACTGGGAGATCCTTTTCGAGAATGCCCAGTTCTTCAGCTGGTTCGGCCCCGACGAGGAGGTCGACGCCGGCCTCGATCATCGTTTGCCGGGCCTCGACGCCGAGCGCGCCAGGACTCGACTGGAGAAAGGCCGCGCCTACCGGTTCGAAGCCGAGTCGGGAGAGGGTGCGCGCAAGGTCCCAATCGAGATCACGCTGCGCGGCTGCAAGTTCGGCGAGCGCGATCTGGTCGTTGTCGAATGCGAGGACATCGGCAAGCGCAAGGAGGCCGAATACATGCTCGACTCCCACACCCGGATGGTCGAGAAGTACACCCGCGACCTGAAACGGGAGAAAGAGCGAGCCCAGAAACTGCTGCTCAACATCATGCCTCGGGCGGTCTACGAGGAGATGAAAGATTTCGGCTCGGTCACGCCGCAGCGCTACGACGCGGCGACGATCCTGATGCTCGACTTCGTCGGCTTCACCGACATGGCGGTCTCCCGCGACCCGGGCAGCATCGTCTCCGAGCTGAACGACATTTTCTCGGCCTTTGACCGGATAGTCGAGCTGTTCAACTGCGAGCGGATGAAGACGATCGGCGACGCCTACATGGCGGTTGCCGGCATTCCCGAGGAAAGCAGCGACCACGCGCAGAGCATCGCGCGCGTGGCGCTGCGCATGCGCCGCTACCTGGAGCGCCGCAACACCTCCCACCGCGAAGCCTGGCAGGGGCGGATCGGCATTCACTCCGGGCCGGTGGTCGGCTCGATCGTCGGCGTGCAGCGCTACGTCTACGACATCTTCGGCCCCGGTGTGAACCTCGCCTCGCGGATGGAGACCCTCGCCGAGCCGATGGAGATCACGATCACCGAGCAGACTCACGAGCTGATCCGCGAGGAATTCATCTGCAGCGAGCGCGGTGAGGAGGAGGTGAAGGGGTTCGGCAAGCAGCGAGTCTTCACGCTCGACGGAGAGCTCGAGGCTCGCTGAGCCCCGGGGCGGTCCCGGCCTGATGCCGGATCGCCAGGGTGGGGGGGACCCGGCGCCGTCTCTTTTCCTCTGCCTGTTCGCCGTTCAGGCCAGCGTCGTCGCGCTCTCACCGGTGCTGGCGCAGGTCGCGGCTGACTTTGGCGTCTCGACCGCGAGTGCCGGCCAGCTGCGCTCGGTCTCCGGCCTGGTGGCGGGGCTGACGGCGGTGGCGATGGGCCGCTTCTCTGGCCGGCTGGGCCTTCGGGAGCTGTTGATCGTAGGCCTCGCCATCCTCGGTGCAAGTTCGCTGCTCAGCGCCGCGGCCCCGAGCTTTGCCGTGCTGGCGGCCGCCCAGGTCGCGGTCGGCGTCGGTGTGGCGATGGTCCTCTCCGGCGGCCTCGCCGCGGCGGCGCAGTGGTCGGCGCCCGAGCAGCAGGCTCGGGTCCTCTCGTGGGCGATCCTCGGCCAGCCGGTCGCCTGGATCGTCGGCATGCCGGTGATCGGTCTCCTTGGCGGGGTGAGTTGGCGCTGGGGATGGGTGGCCGTTCCGTTCCTCGCCAGCGCCCTCGCCTTCGCGGCCGTGGCGAGGCGCCCGAAAGACCCCCACCGCGAGCCGTCCACCGGCGCCTGGCGACTGCTCGCCAACGACCGTCAGGTCGCCGGTTGGGCGGTGAGCGAGTTGCTCGCCTGGTCGGCCTGGGCCGGGACGCTGGTCTTCGCGGGAGCGCTTTTCGTCGAGTCCTATGGAGCCTCCACGGCCACCGCGGGATTCCTACTCGGCCTTGCCGCGGTTGCCTACCTGCCCGGCAACATGCTTGCCCGGCGCCACCTCGACAGCTCGGCACGTCTGCTTGCCGCCGCCGCTCCACCACTCGCGGCCGCGATCGTCGTCCTCTTCGGCGCCTACCGGCCGTCGCTTGCGACCAGCGCGGCAATCCTCGCTCTGCTGGCCTTCGTCGCCGCGGCGCGAACGATCGCCGGCAGCGCCCTTGGGCTCGAGGTCTGCTCGCACCGGCGCGTGTTCGCGATGCGGATCAGGACGGCCGCGAACCAGTTCGGCTACCTGCTCGGCTCGGCGCTGGGCGGCCTCGCCCTGGCGGCGGGCGGCTATCCGGCTCTTGGCGTCGTCCTCGGCGCCATGTTCCTGCTCGCTTCCGTGCCTCACGCTGCAGCGTTGCTCTCCGGCCGTCCGAGGCCCGCTGAGCAAACGGGTTCAGTGCGCTGAAGAAGGAGCGCAACGGCGAATTCTCGATTACGCTCGTCCGGCGTCGGCCTCGCAACCCCACCGGCGTGGACGCACGACCTCGTGTGGCCATGGATAACGAGACACTCAGCCTCCTAACCGTTCCACTGTTCACCGGCGCGATCGGGTACGTGACCAACTGGACTGGCGTGTGGATGCTGTTCTACCCGGTCCGCTTCGCCGGCTTCAAATTGCCCGGCCTCGCCGCTCTGGTTCACCTGTTTCCACGGCGGATCCAGCAGATCCCCGGGGTCGGCCAGGGGGGGATCGGCTGGCAGGGGATCGTTCCTTCGCGCGCGGCGAAAATGGGGTCGATCGCGGTCGACAAGGGGATCGCCAAGCTCGGTGGCCCACGCGACTTCTACCGCCAGCTCGACCCCGAGGCGATCACCGAACAGATCCTCTCCACCGCGCGCGGGGACGTTCATGACGTGGTGGAGCGGATCATGGAGCGGGAGAGCCCGCAGCTATGGCACGACCTGCCGCCACGGGTGCGCGCAGCCGTACATTCCAGGGTCCAGGAGCAGCTGCCGGAAATCGTTCGCGCCGTCACCGAGGAGATTGGCGATCACGTCGACCAGTTGGTCGACCTGAAGCTGATGGTCATTCACCGCATCGAGGCCAACCCGGCTCTCGCCAACCGGATCTTCCTGGAGGTGGGCCGAAAGGAGCTGCGCTTCATCGTCAACTTCGGGTTCTTCTTTGGCTTCTTCCTCGGCATTCCGACCGCCCTCCTCACCGTGCTGGTCCTCACCCAGTGGTGGGTGCTGCCGATCGCCGGGGTACTGATCGGCTACACCACGAACCTGCTCGGCATCCGGATGATCTTCGAGCCGGTGCGTCCCCACCGGGTGGGCCCGTTCAGCATCCAGGGCCTCTTCCTGAAGCGCCAGCCGGAGGTCGCCGGCGTCTACGCCGACATCATCGCCGACGACATCGTGACGATGGGCAACATGGCGGAGGACCTGATGTACGGGCCAAATGCCGACCGCACGCGCCAGATGATCGAGACTGCACTGCGCCCCGCGGTCGATCGGGCCGTCGGCCGCGCCAGGCCCGCTGTGCGCGCCGCGATGGGCCGGCGCGAGTACGACATGATCCGCAGCTCCGTCGCGGTGGAGGTCGCCAGCCACACGGTGGCACCCCTTGCGGATGCCGATTTCAATCGCACACAGAGCGATGGCATCCGCGAATTCGTCGCCATGCGGATGCGCGAAATGGGCCCGGAGGACTTCTCGGAGATGCTGCGCACCGCCGTTCGCGAGGACGAGTGGCTCCTCTACCTGCATGGGGCGGTGCTCGGATTCGGCGCCGGCCTGCTACACCTGGCGATATTCGGATGACCAATGGCAGGAGGCGGACCTCAGATGGACGATGAGAGTGGCGTCGGAGGCGCCCGAACCGGGCGGACACTGGTGCCGGTTGAACCGGGGCCGTCGACGTTCGAGGAGGTCATGCGGGCAGCGCCGGGCCTGGCCCGTATCGCCCTCGACGTGAGCTGGAGAGGCGCGGCCGGTGTCGCGAGTGCCTACGTCAATGGGGCCTCGTTGATCGTCCGGGCCGCGTCGCGGGGAGAGTCGACCACGCAGGTGATCCAGGACGCCCGCGCCAGCCTGCGCGCCTACGGCCGTGACCTGCTCGGTATCTCCGACACCGAGACCGGGCATGCTGGCTCCCGCGCGACGCGTCGCGGCGCCGAGGACTTCTCGACCAAAGCACTTCGCAATCGCGGCACGGAGCTGCTGCGCCAGTCGGCCGACGTCAAGGTCGACCCCGACTCACACCCGGCGTACATGCGGATCCTCGAAGCACTCGCTCCGGATGAGGCGCGCATCCTCCGCTTCCTCGCCCAGAGCGGACCGCAGCCGTCGGTCGACGTCCGGTCCGGCCTGCCGCTGGCCTCCGAGCTGATCGCCCAGGGGCGCACGATGATCGCGCAGGAGGCGGGATGCCGGCACGCCGAGCGCGTCTATGCCTACCTCAACAACCTGCACAGGCTTGGGCTGATCTGGTTCTCGCGGGAGACGATCAGGGACGCGCCGCGATACCAGGTGCTAGAGGCCCAGCCCGCGGTGACCGAGGCACGGGCGGGGGGCGGGCGCCTCACCCGCACCGTCCGCCGCAGCATCGTGCTCACCCCGTTTGGGGAGGACTTCTGCGCGATCTGCCTGCCTCGCGAGGAACTCGAGCCGCTCGACTAATCGAGCGCTCCTACAGTCCGCAGCCGCAGCCGATCATCGCGTCACTCACTCCGCCAGCGTTGTGTGGCCGCGGCCGGCGTGGTCGAAGCCGAGCAGATTGCCCTGCCGATTCTTCGGGCCGCTGTGGTGGTAGGCGCGGATCTCGGCGATCTTGCCGTCGCGAAACAGGAACCACTCGGTGCCGCGGTCCAGGCGCGACTCGCCGCTCTCGGCGTGGCGCCAGGTCATAGTCCACTCGATCACCGCCTGGTCGCCCGCTTCGATCGCGTTCTCGATGTGCCATTGGGCGCCGATGTTCTCGACCGCCCATTCGGTCACCTGGCCGATCGTCGCCGCCCCGCGGTGTGGGTCGAGGCGCGTGTAGTAATGGATTGCATCCTCGGTGAAGTGGGAGGCGACCTCCTCGGCGTCGCCGCGGTTCAGCGCCCCGTAGTAGGAGCGGATGTGGTCGACGTTGGCGCCCATGTCTGCTCGCCGCCGCCTACAGGCCGTAGCTGCGGCCGATCACCTCGAGCATGATCTCGTCGGTCCCGGCGCCGATCCGGTTGAGGCGCACGTCGCGGTAGGCACGCTCGATCTCGTACTCCTTCATGTAGCCGTAGCCACCGTGGATCTGGATGCACTCGTCGGCAACCTCGCAGGCGATGCGAGATGTGTAGAGCTTGGCCTCGGAGATCTCGCGCACCGGGTACTCGCCGTTGGCATAGCGCCAGGCGGTTGCATACGTGAATTGCCTTGCCGCCTCGATCTTGGTCGCCATCTCGGCGAACTTGTGGCGGATCACCTGGAAGTTGCCGATCGACCGGCCGAAGGCCTTGCGATCCTTGGCGTACTCCAGCGTGCGGTCGAACATGCGCTGCGCGCCGGCGACGGCGCCCGCGCAGGCCACCATCCGCTCGCTCTGGAGCTCCCAGGCAATGTGGTAGAAGCCTTTGCCCTCCTCGCCGAGCAGATTCTCAACAGGGACGCGAACGTCCTCAAAGGCGAGTTCCGCCGTGTCGGAGGCGTGCATTCCCATCTTCTCGAGCTTGCGCGAGACGCTGAAGCCCGGCACCGTCTCGCCCTTGTCGTCGCGCAGGTCGACGACCAGCAGGCTGATTCCCTCGTGCGCCTTCTCGGGGTCCGTCTTGACGACCAGGACGATGAAGTCGGCGCGGGCGCCGTTGGTGATGAACGTCTTGGAGCCGTTGACGACGAATTCGTCGCCGTCGCGGATCGCCGTCGTGCGGATCCCGGCGACGTCCGATCCGGCCTCGGGCTCGGTGATGCCCAGGCAACCGATCTTCTCGCCGCGGATCGCCGGTGGCAGGTAGCGCTGCTTCAGGTCCTCGGTGCCGAGCATCTCGATCGGGGGGAGGACCATGTCGGTGTGGACGACGAAGCCCATGTTCAAACCGCCCGAGCCTGTGTAGCTCATGCACTCTGCACGGACCAGCGAGTAGTAGTAGTCGCCCCCCTGTCCGCCGTACTCCTCCGGGAAGCAGAGTCCCAGGAAGCCGAGCTCGCCCGCTCGCTTCATGATCTCGCTCGGCCAAGTGGTCTCCTCCCACTCGTTGCGGTGGGGGAAAAGCTCCTTTTCGACCCACGCCTGCATCGACTCGCGCAGGTCTTCGTGCTCCTGGGTGAAGAGCATGTGCTTGCGCTCGGCGGCGTGATCGGGCTTGATGACTTTCGAGCCGTTGGTCGTCGCGGTAGCCACTGGTATCTCTCCTCGGTTCGCCGGGCCGGAACGGCGGCCGCCGTTCCCCAAGCCCGTTTGGGACCCTCGAAATCCGAGTGGACAGTAGCACTTCCCACTTCCAGCCTTCTTCGGCTATGGTCCCGGCCGGGATGGACTACGAGGTCGTCAAGTACGAGGTCGCCGACGGCGTCGCCACGGTGACGCTGAACAACCCCGAGAAACGCAACATGCTCTCGGGCCAGATGCTTGCCGAGCTGGTCGATGCGATGAAGGCCGCGCGCGACGCCGAGGAGGTCCGGGCGGTGGTCCTGACGGGCGCCGGCGAGAAGGCCTTCTGCGCCGGCGCGGACCTGGGCGGCTTTGCCGCGGAGGCCCCGCTGGTCGCCAAACACTTCGCCACCGACCTCTTTCTCGAATTCTTCCGCCTCATGCCGCGCCTCGGCAAGCCCTCCCTCTGCGCGGTCAACGGGCATGTGCTGGCCGGTGGGATGGGCCTGGCGCTCTCCTGTGACCTGCTGATCGCCAAGCAGGGCGCGACCTTCGGCACGCCGGAGATCAACGTCGGCGCCTTCCCCTACATGATCATGGCGATCATCTACCGCAACGTCCCGCGCAAGAAGGTCAACGAGATGATGCTTCTGGGCGAGCGGCTGAGCGCCGAGGAGGCGGTTGAGTATGGGCTGGCCAACAAGGTCGTGCCGGCGGAGGAGTTCGATGCCGCCGTTGCCGACTGGGCCCAGAAGCTGGCCTCCAAGAGCCCGGTGCTGATGCGGCTGGGTCACGATGCGATGTATCGCCAGCAGGACATGGCCGTCGACGACGCCCTCGAGTACCTGCGCTCGCAGCTCTCCCTCACCTTTTCCACCGAGGACATCGTCGAGGGTGTCACCGCATTCTTCGAGAAACGGGAGCCGAATTGGAAGGGGAGATAGTTGGCTGAGAAAACCGACGACGGTCACCTGCTGCCGGGGACGGCGCCGCTGGACGAGCTGACCGAGCAGCTCCACGGGCGGCGCGAGAAGGCGAAGCTCGGCGGCGGCGAGGAGAAGATCGCCAAGCAGCACGAGCGCGGCAAGCTGACCGCCCGTGAGCGCATTGACCTGCTGGTCGACGAGGGGACCTTCGTCGAGATGGGCATCCACGGCCGGCCGCACTTCGCCCAGCGTGCGATGGAGGGCAAGGAGGCCCCCGCCGACGGCGTGATCACCGGCTGGGGCGACATCGACGGCCGCGCCTGCTGCATCGCCGCCTACGACTTCACCGTGATGGCCGGCTCGATGGGGATGACCGGCGAGCTGAAGGTGACGCGCCTGCGCGAGATGGCCCTGCAGAAGCGGATGCCCTTTGTCTGGCTGCTCGACTCGGCGGGCGCCCGCATCCAGGAGGCGGCGGGCTCGCTCTTCGCCGGCTCCGGCCACCTCTTCCGCGAGGAGGTCGAAATGTCGGGTGTGATCCCGATGGTGGCGGCGATGATGGGTCCCTGCGCGGCCGGCACCGCCTACATCCCAGCCCTCTCGGACTTCGTCCCGATGGTCTCCGGCCAGGGGGCGATGGCGCTTGCCGGCCCCCATCTGACAAAGGCCGTGACCGGCGAGGACATCTCGATGGAGGAGCTGGGCGGGGCCAAGGTCCACTGCCGCAAGTCGGGCGTCGGCGACCTCGAGGTCAAGGACGACCCCGAGTGCATCGAAGCGGTGAAGCGCTACCTCTCCTACTTCCCGCCCAACTGCGAGCAGAAGCCGCCGCTCATCGAGAGCGCCGATCCCGAGGACCGTGCTTCGGAGAAGCTGCTGGAGATCGTCCCGGAGTCCTCGCGCCAGCCCTACGACATGTACGAGGTGATCGGCGAGATCGTCGACGACGGCGAGTGGTTTGACATCAAGCCCAAGTTCGCCAAGACGCTGATCACCTGCTTCGCCCGCTTCGGCGGCCAGCCCGCCGGCATCGTCGCCAACCAGCCCAAGCAGCTGGCCGGCATCCTCGACAACGATTCCGCGGACAAGGCGGCCCGCTTCATCAACCTCTGCGACGCCTTCAACATCCCGCTCGTCTTCCTGCAGGACGTGCCCGGCTTCATGGTCGGCGCGAAGGTCGAGCACGCCGGGATCATCCGCCACGGGGCGAAGATGCTCTACGCCGTCAGCCGCGCCACCGTCCCCAAGGTGACGGTCGTCGTGCGCAAGGCCTACGGGGCCGGCTACTACGTGATGTGCGGGAAGGCGTACGAGCCGGACCTGATCGTCGCCTGGCCCGGCGCCGAGATCTCGGTGATGGGCGCCGAGGGGGCCGTCAACATCATCGGCCGCTCGGCGATCGAGGCCTCCGAGGACCCGGAGGCCACGCGCGAGGCGATGCTGAACGCCGTCCGCGAGCAGATCGACCCCTACATCGCTGCCGGCAACGCGGTGATCGACGACATCATCGACCCCCGCGAGACAAGGCCGACCATCGTCCGGGCGCTGCGGATGGCGCGCAACAAACACGTCGAGAAGCCCGCCAAACGGCATGGGGTGATGCCCGTATGAGCTCGTTCGAGAACCCGGTCGTGATCAGCTGCTCGATCAGCGGGGTGATCGCAAACCGCGACCAGTGCCCGGCGATCCCCTACACGCCCGAGGAGTACGCGGCTGAGGCTCGCCGCGCGGTCGACGAGGGCGCCTCGCAGATTCATATCCACGCCCGCAAGCCCGACGGCACCCCCTCATATGAGGTTGAGGACTTCAAGGCGATCACCGAGGCGATCCTGGCCGAGGTCGGCGACGTCGTCATCAACTACTCGACCGGGGCGATCGGCATCCCGATCGAGAAGCGAATCGAGTACCTGCGCGAGCTGAAGCCCGACGTGGCGGCGCTCAACATGAGCTCGATGAACTACGCGAAGTACTCCAAGCGCCGCAAGGACTTCGTCTTCAAGGCGGTCTTCGAGAACAGCTTCGACACGATCATCGAGTTCCTCACCGCTATGAAGGAGCTGGGTGTGAAGCCCGAGCACGAGTGCTTCGATGCGGGCCATGTCGCCAACCTCGACCCGCTGATCGACATGGGATTGCTGGAGCGGACGCCGCTGCAGATTTCGCTGGTGATGGGAGTCAACGGCGGTATCCGCCCGACGGCCCGCAACGTCGGCTTCATGTCTGAGCAGATTCCCGGTGGCGCGGAGGGCGAGAACCAGTGGCAGGTGATCGGGATCTCCCGCGACCAGTGGAAATTGCTCGGCTCGGCGCTGGTGCTGGGCGGCAACGTCCGCGCCGGTGTCGAGGACAATCTCTATCTGCCCAACGGCGAGATGGCCCGCTCGAACGGAGATCTGATCGCCAAGGCGAGGCAGATGGCCGAGGACGTCGGCCGCCGGGCGGCCACGGTGGAGGAGGCGCGCGAGCTGCTCGGGGTTCCGAAGAGGGCCGGGGCCTGAGGGCCGCCCGGCGCAGCCGCGATGACCGATCTTCCACTTGGCGACGTCAAGGTCCTCGACCTAACCCGGCTCTTGCCCGGCGGCTTCTGCTCGCTGCTTCTGGCGGACCTTGGCGCGGAGGTGCTGAAGGTCGAGGACACGGGGATGGGGGACTACATCCGCTGGGCGCCGCCCTACTACGGCACCGACGAGCAGCAGGAGCTTGGGACGCGTTCGGCCCTGTACCTGGCGCTCAACCGCGGCAAGCGATCGGTCCGCCTCGACTTGAAGTCCGAGCGCGGGCGCGAGGTCCTGCTGCGGCTGGTCGAGTCCCATGACGTCGTCCTCGACGGGTTCCGGCCCGGCGTGCTCGACCGGCTCGGGGTGGGCTACGAGCGGATGCGCGCGGCCAATCCCGCGATCGTCTTCTGCGCGATAACCGGCTACGGCCAGGACGGCCCCTACACGCAGCGCGCCGGCCATGACATGAATTACCTGGGCCTGATCGGGTTGCTCGGCTTGACCGGATCCCGCGAAGGTCCCCCGGTTCAGTCGGGCGGTCAAATCGCCGACATCGGCGGCGGCGGGCTGATGGCGGCCTTCGGGGTGCTGGCGGCGCTGCACGAGCGTCAGCGCTCCGGCGAGGGCCAGATGGTCGACGTCTCGATGGCCGACGGGGCGCTCTCCTGGCTGGCGCTGGTCGCCGGCCGTTACTTCTGCGACGGAGAGGTTCCGCGCCGCGGCGAGCAGCAGCTGGCCGGCGGCCTGCTCTGCTACCTGCCCTACGAGGCGGCGGATGGCTGGGTCACCTGTGGGGCGCTTGAGCCGAAGTTCTGGGCGGCCTTCTGCAACGGGGTCGATCGCCCCGACCTGATCGAGAAGCAGTTCGAGGCGCCCAGCTCCGATGCCTGGCGCGAGGTTGCGGCCGTCTTTCGCTCGCGCAGCCGCGACGAGTGGAAAGCGTTCAACGACGAGCACGACTGCTGCATCGAGCCGGTCCTCGACGTCGACGAGGCGCTCGACTCCGAGCTGGTGAGGGCGCGCCAGATGGTGGTCGAGCTGGAGCAGCCCGAACTCGGAGCGGTGCGCCAGCTCGGCGTGCCGGTGAAGATGAGCCGCACGCCGGGCAATCCGACCCGGCCCGCGCCGGCCTTCGGCGAGCACACCGACGAGGTGCTGAGCGAGGCCGGCTACTCGGCAGAGGAGATCGCCGCGCTGAAGGAGTCCGGGGCGGCCGCCGGCCCGGGCGCCGACTCCGCAACCATCTTCCGAGCATGACCCGCCGGCGCCGCAGGGTTGGGGGACCGGCATGACGCCCGCCAAGACCAAGGACCTGCTGCGGATGGGGGAGCTGGCCGAGGCCTCGGGTGTGCCGGCGCCGACCATCAAGCACTACCTGCGGGAGGGCCTGCTCCCCGAGCCCGTCAAGACGAGCCGCAACATGGCCTACTACCCGCCGGAGTTCGTCGATCGCATCAAGTTGATCAAGCAGCTCCAGGAGGAGCGCTTCATGCCGCTGCGGGCGATCCGCTCGCTGCTCGACGAGGGCCCGGAGCGGGTGCGCGCCCTGCTCGAGGTGGAGGACCGCATCTTCGAGCGGGCCCTGGCGGGCGAGCGCACGCGCACGAGCGCCGCCGAGGTGCGAGAGCGCTACGGCGTTCCCAAGGACGTGCTTGACCGCCTCGAGGAGCTTGAGATTGTCAGCTCCAACAGCCGCGGCTACTCGCCCTCGGACGTGAAGATCATCGAGGCGATCAGCCGCTTTCGGGCCGGTGGCTACGACGAGGAGATCGGCTTCACCGTCTACGACACCGTTCGCTACAAGACGGCCCTCGAGGCGCTGGTCAAGGAGGAGGTCGGGATGGTCATGGACCGGCTGGCCAGCGAGGTTCCGCCGGAGCGCGTCGTCAAGATGCTGGAAGCCGGTGCGCAGCCCCTGCAGGACCTGATCGCCGCTCTGCACACCAAGCTGATGGTCGCTGAGCTGGAGCGCCACCGCTCCCGTCGCGACTGACCGAGCTTCAGGACGCCAGCTCGGCAAGGCCTCGCTTGTGGGAGACGATCGGCGCGTAGCCGAGCTCCTCGCGGGCCTTGGAGATGTCGATCGTGCACTCCTGAGTCAGGAGCCAGGAGCGGAACCTGGTCATCGGCGGCGTGCCTGGCAGGGGAAGCACTTTCCACGCGGCTTCGGCAATCCGCGCCATCGGAGCGGCCGTCCAGGCAGGCAGGTTGCGGTCGGGCGGCTCCACCCCCTGGGTTTCGAGCATCGCGGTGACGAACTCGCGGAAGACGATTGGCTTGCCGTCTGTGACGAAGTAGGCCTCGCCGGGCCGACCCTTCTCGGCGCCAAGCAGCAGGCCCTCGACGACGTTGTCGACGTGAGCGGTGTCCGTGACGGTGCGACCGCCGCCGATCCAGGAGAAACGCCCCTTTTCGACCGTGTCGACCAGCTCTGGCAACAGTGTTGTGTCTCCCTTGCCCCAAACGAAACGGGGCCGCACCACCACCGTCTCGAATCCGTCGCGACTTGCGACGCGAACGGCCTGCTCGGCCTTCGCCTTGGTTGCCGGGTAGGCAGCCTTGGAGTCCGGTCGCAGCGGCGCCGCCTCGTCGACGTTGACGAGCGGCTCGCCGGCCATCAGCGCGGCCTCGGTGCCGCAGTGGACAAAGCGGCGAACGCTGGCCGTGGCGCAGGCGGAGAGAACGTTCTGCGTGCCAATGACATTGCCGCGCTCGAACTCCTCCCGCGGCCCCCACTCCCCGAGGTGCGCCGCAAGATGGAAGGCGACGTCGGTCCCGGCGGCCGCCGTGGCGAGCGACTCGCGATCGCCGAGGTCGCCGCGTACGGGCTCGGCGCCGAGCCTCTCGACCGAGGCCGCGGCGCTGTCCGAGCGAGCCAGCGCTCGCACGGGACGCCCCTCACGCACGAGGCGCTCGATCAGCCGGCCGCCGATGAATCCCGATCCCCCGGTTACGAAAGTCGCGGCGGCCATCGGCGCGATGTTAGCCTGGCGGTCCTTGAGATCGGTTCTGATCACGGGTGCGTCAACAGGGATCGGCAGGGCCACTGCGCTTCGATTGGACGCAGAGGGCTGGCGGGTGTTTGCCGGAGTGCGGCGCGAGGAGGACGCCGAGGGGCTGCGTGCAGCGGCGTCGAAGCGGCTGGCGCCGCTGATCCTGGACGTCACCGACACGGGACAGATCGCCGCCGCGGCCGAGCGGATCGGCGAGGAGGTTGGCGATGCCGGCCTCGACGGGCTCGTGAACAATGCCGGGACTGTCATCACCGGACCGCTGGAGATGCTCCCGCTCGAGGACTTTCAGCGGCAGATAGCGGTGAATCTGACCGCTCAGGTTGCGGTGACGCAGGCGATGCTGGCGTCGATTCGCCGCGCGGGCGGCCGGATCGTCTTCGTCAGCTCGATCGGCGGGCGGATGGCGCTTCCCTTCAACGGCCCGTACCACGCGTCCAAGTTCGGGCTGGAGGGTGCTGCGGACTCACTGCGCGTGGAGCTGCGTCCCTGGCGGATCCACGTCTCGGTAATCGAGCCGGGATCGATAGACACGCTGATGTGGGGGCGGGCGTCGCGGGGGATGGATGAGGTCTCCGCCCGCGCCCCCGCCGAGCAGGTGGTTCTATATGGGGAGTATCTGGACCGTGCCCAGGAGGTGGCGAGGCGGCTCGCCGCTCACAGCATCCCTCCGGAGCGGGTCGCAAAGGCGATTCAACGGGCGCTGACGACGCGACGCCCGCGTGCCCGTTACCTGGTTGGCCTCGATGCCCGCGGCCAGGCGCTGGCGCGAAGCTTGCTGCCGGATCGCGTCTTCGACGGCATCCTCGCTCGCCTCATGCGCATTTGATCCCCTGGTGGTGGGGATGCGGCCGCCACATTGCCGCCCCCGCTGCCACCTATACTGGCGCTCAGCCAACCGATTGACTGGTCAGTCAATCTGGTGCTCGAAAGAGGAGCCGGAGTGCGAGTAGCGGCCGTACAGCTCAACTCAACTGGGGACAAGGCGCGGAACCTGGCCGCCGCCGAGCGCCTCGTGCGCGCCGCGGCCGCCGACGGCGCCGAGCTGGTCGCGCTGCCGGAGAGGTGGAGCCTGCTGGCAAGCGGCGAGGAGATGGCGGCCGGCGCCGAGGCGCTCGACGGCCCGACCCTGAGTGCCGCCCGCGGCTGGGCGCGGGAGCTGGGCATTCACCTGCTCGCAGGGAGCATCGCGGAGCCCGGCCCCGAGAAGGCCTTCAACACCTCGGTCCTGATCGGTCCCGACGGCTCCGATCTCGCCGTTTACCGCAAGATCCACCTCTTCGACGTCGAGGCCGGAGGCGTCTCCTACCGCGAGTCAGACCACGAGGAAGCGGGCACCGAGATCCTCACCGCGGAGGTGGACGGCGTCACGGTCGGACTCACCGTCTGCTACGACCTGCGCTTCCCCGAGCTGTACCGGATCCTTGCCGTGCGGGGCGCCCGCCTCGTCACCGTGCCCTCGGCGTTCACCCTGGCGACTGGGCGCGACCACTGGGAGGTCCTGCTGCGGGCGCGCGCGATCGAGAACCAGGTGTTCGTCTTGGCCCCCAACCAGTTCGGGGAGGCGCCTCCCCACTACCGCTCCCAGGGACGCTCGGCGATCGTCGACCCCTGGGGCGTCGTCCTGGCCACCGCCCCCGACGAGGAGTGCTTCATCGCCGCCGAGCTCGACTTCGCCGCGCAGGAGCGGGTCCGCGAGTCGCTTCCCTCGCTTGCGAACCGGCGCCCGGAGGCCTATGTCTGGCCCCAGCTCCAGGAGGCGCACGCCTGATGGCCTCCAAAGCCCCGCCGATCGACAAGCGCCGCCAGATCCTGGACGCCGCAATCCGGGTGTTCGCCCGGCAGGGCTTCCACTCGACCCGCGTCTCGGACATCGCCGACGAGGCCGAGGTCGCCTACGGGCTCGTCTACCACTACTTCAGCTCGAAGGAGGAGGTGCTGAACGAACTGTTCAGCGAGCGCTGGTCGCTGCTGTTGGCGGCCATCGAGGAGGCCGACCGCAGCGAGGCGTCTCCGCGGGCGAAGCTGGAGGCCGTCGCCGGCTTCATCGTCGAGTCCTACCGGCACGACCCGGAGCTGATGAAGGTGATCATCGTGGAGGTGACGCGCGCCGCCAACTCCTTTGGTCGCACCCATCTGCCCGAGATCCGGCGGGCGTATGACTCGATTGCCGGGATTGTCTCCCACGGACAGGAAGAGGGCGTGTTCCGCCGCGACATCGACGCCACCTTCGCGTCGATGTCCTTCTACGGGGCGATCGAGCAGCTGCTCTCCGGCTGGATCTTCGAGCTGATCCCCGGCTCCGACACCGACTTTGAAGAAGCGAAGACGCTTGTGGTGGCGACGATCTGCGATGGATTGGAGCCGCGGTGAGGTGCCTGGGACGATCTTCCCGCGGCGGCGACTGCAAGATGGTTTACTGCGGTGCTCTCGAGGATAGGGGCTAGGGCGTGGACAACGACATCGTCAAACGACTCATGTGGAGCGGCCTGTTGGCCGCCAGCAGCGCGCTTGCCAGCCTCCTCGCCGCACGAGCATCGGCTGTGATCTGGCGGCGGCTCTTCGACGAGGAGCCACCGGAGTAGCGGCCCCGATGGGCGATCCAGCGACACCCCCCAAGGAGCCGGACGACAGATCGGTTGCCGAGCTTGTCTTCGATGTCTCCGAACGAGCCTCAACGCTGATTCGCGAGGAGATCGAGCTCGCCAAGACTGAGGTCAGCGAGAAAGTCGGCAAGATCCTGCGTGGATCGGCTGTTGGCATCGCGGCCGGCGTATTCGCCTTCCTGGCGCTGATCCTTGTCATGGAGGGCTTTGCGTGGTTCCTCAACGAGGAGGTCTTCGATGGCCGCACATGGCCCGGGTTCTTCATCGAGGCGGCGCTGTTCCTGCTGATCGCCGTAGGGGCGGGGAGCTTCGCGTACCGCTCGGTCAAGTCCGGAGCGCCGCCCGTCCCCGAGGGCGCGATCGAAGAGGCAAAGAGAACGAAGACCGTCCTCGAAGGGGAGGGCGGCGAGAAATGAGCGCGCAGCCCGAGCCGTTCAGGCACTCGAAAGCCGGCATGCCGGGTCGCTCGGCGGAAGAGATCCGCCGCGACATCGACGTCCAGCGGCAGGACCTCAGCCGCTCCGTCCAGGCGCTGCGCGGACGGGTTGCCGAGCTGACGGATTGGCGCCGCCAGGTTCGCGAGCACCGCAGCGAACTGGTGATTGGCGCAGCGGTCGTCGGTTTCGCAATCGGTGGCCTGCTGGCCCTGCGCCGCCGCTGACGTCGACTCCGCAGCGGCGCGGTGGCCGGCTCAATCCAGGACTGACTTGCTTATGCTCCCGACGCCGATCAGCCCAGGACCGACATGGGCGCCGATCACCGGGCCGATCTCCGAGACGAAGACCGGCTCGCAGCCGAAAATCTCACGGCAGTCGTCAACCAGGACGTTCGCCGTCTCGTGATCCTGGATGTGCTGGACGACCCATGCGTCGGCGCCCGACTCGTGCCGCTCGCGGGCATATTCGCGCAGCCGCTCCAGTGAGCGCCCCCGGGTCCGGACCCGCTCGATTGGCGCGACTTCCTCTTCCAGCGTGAGGATGGGCTTGATCTTCAGGGCCGAGCCGATCCAGGCTCTCGCGCCGCCGATCCTCCCGCCCCGCCGCAGGTACTCGAGCGTGTCGACGGCGAACCACATCTTTAGCTCCTCGCGAGCTCGCTGGGCGCGGGCGAGGACGGTCTCGCCATCGCCGCCTCCCGCCGCAGCCGCTGAGGCGGCGAGTGCCGATAGCCCCGTGCCGCCGCAGGCGGACCGCGAGTCGAAGATATGGATGCGCTCCCCGCCCTTGCCGTCGGCAACGAGGCGCTCGCGAGCCTGGCTTGCCGCCTCGCACGTGCCGGAGATGCCGGAGGAGATGTGGACGGAGACCACGTCCTTGCCCTCTGCAAGCAGCGGCTCGTAGACGGAGACGAAGTCCCCGACCGAGGGTTGCGAAGTGGTGGCGCCGCTTTCGGAGCCACGCAGGTCCTCGAAGAACTTTCCGTAGTCGCCGATCTCAGCCTCCGGCCGCTGCTCTCCGTCGATCGAGACATAGAGGCTGATCACGTCCAGACCGCTCTCGGCGGCGAGGTCGGCTGGCAGATAGGCGGTCGTGTCGCAGACGACCGCGGTTTGCGCGCTGGGACTCAAGGCGCCGGATTCTCGCAGACCTGCCGCTACACTTTGTGAAGTGAGTGAAACTGAGAAAGCAGCGATCAGCCTTACCGACAGGGCTGCGGAGAAGATCGGCGAGCTGCTCGGCGATCAGAACGAGTCCGAGGGCCAGGCGCTGCGCGTCGCGGTTCGCGGCGGCGGCTGTTCGGGCTTCCAGTACGCGCTCGCCTTCGATCGGCCGGCGGATGACGACCACGTCTTCGAGGTGGACGGCGTGGCGGTGATCGTCGACAAGGTCAGCATGCAGTTCGTCTTCGGCTCGGAGGTCGACTACGTGGAAGGCCTGCAGGGCGCGGGCTTCCAGGTCAATAACCCCAATGTGGTGGCGGCATGCGGTTGCGGGTCCTCATTCCAGGTCAAAGAGGACGCCGCGCAGGCACCTGCCGGATAGCCGCGACCGCCGGCTTGCCCCGCGCGGTGGTGGGCGTTGTGGGGACCGCAACGATGCATGAGCGGTCTTGTTGCGGGTAGTAGCAGCCCCGTAACCAACCGGAGGAGGCAGGAGAGGTATGCGTTTTCGGCTCTTTGCTGGAGCGATGATTGTGTGCGCCCTCGTGGCCGCACAGGGAGTTCCGTTCGCCGGCGCGGCGCCCAAGCGCGTGTTCAAGGGAAAGACCGCCCAGAAGCGTTCGGTCAAGCTGACGGTGCGCGGTCACACGCTGAAGCTCCGGCATTTCAAGGCAACGCTGAACTGCCGGGACGGTTCCGCCCTGGTCGTCGACGAGAGCGGCTTTCAGCGGACGCGTCTCCGCAACGGAGGTAGGTTCCACGACGTCCAGGTCGGTTCGACCGACGAAGTGTTCTTCAAGGGCAGGGTCACAAACAGGGCCGTGCGCGGCAAGATCCGCGTCAAGGACCGGCTGAGAAAGGGTGGTCCGCGCTGCGTCTCGCGCTGGATCAACTTCCGGGCCGGGCGCGGCGGCGGCAACGGCTAGCCACCTGCGCGGCGCCGACGGTCGAGGCCGTGGGCGCCGCGTACCGCTACTCGATCTGAAGAGGTGACTGCTGCCCTGGGGCCGGCGGCTGCGGCGGCTCCGCGGGCTGTTCGACGCCAAGCGCCTCCGCCAGCTCGCCCGACTCGAACATCTCGTCGACGATGTCAGCGCCCCCGACCAGCTCACCGTTGACGTAGAGCTGCGGGAACGTCTGCCAGTCGGAGATCTCAGCGGTCACCTCGCGCAGCGGCTGCAGAGCCGGGAGTACGTCGACGGCCCCGTACTCGACGTTCATCGCGTCGAGCACCTGGACGACGCGCATCGAGAATCCGCAGCGCGGCATCTCTGGGGTTCCTTTCATGAAGAGCAGCACCGGGTTGCCGGCGATCAGCTCCTCAACTTTCTCTTTCAGCTGTGGATCGGCCATGGCGCCGATTGTAGAGATGACCGCCCCTCAGGCCGGAGCCCTGGTCCTGATGGAGAGAGCGTGAATCGTGCCGTCCTCGAAGCGCTCCTTCACCGCGGCCTTCACCAGCCGGTGCTGGTCGATGCGCGTAAGCCCGTCGAACTGCGGGGCCGCCACCGTCGCTCGCAGGTGGTCGCCGGCACCCGTTTCGTCGATCACCTCGACCTCGGCTCCGGGCAGCGCCGCCCTGATCATCGCCTCGAGCTCCGGCAGGTCGGCCACGAGTGCGGTTAGCCGGAGACCTTCTCGCCCAGTGCGCCGAGCATCTCCTCGACCCGGACGAACTTGACCCGCGGCCGCCCGTGGGGCTCGCCGCGGCCGACCTCGGCCTGGTCGATCGCTTCCCAGTCCTCGAAGCTGATGAAGCGGACGCCGCGCTCGCCGAGCAACTCGTCGACCGCGCCGGGATCCGGGCTCTCGGGTTCGAGCAGCGCTCCCGCGCGGACGTCCTCAAGGAGGTGGTCGACCGTTTCCTGGGCGCATTTCTTGTTGGTGCCGATGACACCTGACGGTCCGCGCTTGATCCAGCCGGCCGTGTAGTGGCCGGTGCGATGGCCGGCGTCGTGGGAATCGAGCACCCGTCCCCCCTCGTTGAGAATCAGGCCCTTCTTCTCGTCGAAGGGAACGCCCTCGATCGGAATCCCCGTGTAGCCGACCGAGCGCAGCACAAGCCCGCAGTCGAGCTCTTCGCGCTCGCCGGTGTCCTTGGCCCTCAGCGTGCCGCCTTCGTCGACGAGCTCGTTGTGCCCAATCACGATCTTCTCGACCTTGCCCTCGCCCTTGATCTCCACCGGGGAGCGGAGGAAGCGCAGGACGATCCGCTTGCCCTTGCCGGCAGGCGCGCGCTGAGCGAAGTCGGTGAGGATCTCGACGTTGACGCGGGAGGTCTTGTCCGCCTCATCGGACTCGACGAACGCGCGGCTGGCCGGATCCAGCTCGACGTCGGCGGGGTCGACGATCACATCGGCGTCATCCATCTCACCCAGCTCTTTGATCTCCGGGTTGGTAAAGGCCGCCTGCGCGGGGCCGCGGCGGCCGAGGACCACGATCTCGCGGACCTGACTTCGCTCCAGCGCCTCTATGGCGTGATTGGCAGTGTCGGTCTGGCCAAGCTCGTGGTCAGTCAGCGCCAGCATCCGGGCCACGTCCATGGCCACGTTGCCGTTGCCGATCACCACCGCCCGCTCACAGGAGAGGTCGAACTCTTCGTCCGCGTAGTCGGGATGGGCGTTGTACCAGCCGACGAAGGCGGTGGCGGCGTGGCTGCCCGGCAGGTCCTCCCCTGGGATGCCGAGCCGCCGGTCACTCTCGCAGCCCACCGTGAAGACGATTGCGTGGTAGAAGCGCTCGAGGTCCTCGACCTCGATGTCATGGCCGACCTTGACGTTGCCGAAGAAGCGGAACCCGTCGCGTGCCGCGGTCTTCTGGTAGACGCGGATCACCGACTTGATCTTCGGGTGGTCGGGGGCGACCCCTCCGCGGACCAGGCCGAACGGGGTCGGGAGGCGGTCGAACAGGTCCACCTGGGCGTGCAGCTCGCTGTCCTTGAGGATGTGCTCGGCGCCGTAGAAGCCGGCGGGGCCGGCGCCGACGATGGCGACGCGGAGCGGGTTGTCAAGCGTTCCGATCTGAGTCATTTCCTCTGTCCGTATGGGTGGTGGCGGGGCGCTGCGCCCCGCCAGCGGGGGCGGGGGGAAGCATAGGGAACGCTGCCCGGTTGCCGCCCTACGCCGAGAGGAGCAGCTTGCTGCAGGCTGGACAGACGCCGTGGTCGAGCGCGGGCAGCCTATTGCGCCTGAAGAGGTCGAGTCTCTTCGCAGCCTCCTCCACCTCCAGCCACTCCCCGTCGACCTCGAAGCGATCGCACCAGCCGCACATCGCCAGCGTTTCATCGCCTCGCGGCGCCAGGGGGTCCAGCATCGGTTGGTGCCCGTTCCGCCGTTGTTCGGAGTCGACGCGGGCGGCGAACATCACCGTGCGTCCGGAGCTGTGCGAGACGATCTTGATCTGCATCTCGCGGCGCACGTCGGGCCCGTCGCAGCGGAAGGGCAGCTCCACCTCTCGCACCTCGTCGCGTATTCGCCTCAGCAGTATCCGCTGCACCTTCTGCATCTCGCTGCCCGCGACAAAGTCCCACAGCGAGCGGCCGAGGCTGCTACCCGCCCCGTCCCACCCGTTCTCCTCGGCAAAGCGGTAGTAGCCCTGGTCGACCTTGATCAGATGGTCCTGATCGTCGATTGCGTAGCTCAGCGACTCGCCCGTCATCCGAGCTGCGGGGCCTCGGCAGCGACGCTCGCAGTGCCGTCGAGCGCGTCGACGGCTCTGCGCACGGACATCGCCACGCAGGTGAAGATCGGCGTCTCGCGCTCGGTGTAAGCGCTCGACTCCGTGGGGCGCAGCTCGTTGACCAGATCCAGGAACTCGCCGGGATCGTCGCCCTCGAAGGCGACGACGAACTCCTGGTCGTCGAGGCCAAACGAGTAGGAGGTGTTGATCGTGATCTCAGGATGCCGGCGGCCCACCTCGATGTGGCTTTTCATGATCCGCCCGCGCTCCTCGTCGGGAAGCCCGTACCAGCGCCGCTGCTTGACCATCGGGTAGAGGAAGAGATACTTGCGCTCCGAGACGCAGATCTCCTGCCGCGCCTGCTCGTCCGAGTAAGGCGAGCGTTTGGTCATCGAGAGGAACGAGTAGGGCGTCTCGGCCCATTTCGCCAAGCCGCTCTGACCGAGCACCACGTGGAAGGTATGCAGGTCGTCGAGGTTAGGGCTCTGACTCAGCAGGACGAGATCCACGTCGCCCCTCGTGCCTATTGTTGAATAGGCGCGCAGCGAGCGGTCGAGTGCGAAGTCGTCGCATGCCGCAAGAAACTCCTGCTTATCGGCGGCGCGAAGCTCGGTGTCGCGACGGCGCCATGCGGGATCGATCTTGAAGAAAGTGAACTTTGCAAAGGTGCGGTCTGCCATCGGGGTCACGATAGCGGTAGCCGTCTTCTCCACCGGGGTTTGTGTGGAGACCGGGCGGGCGGCTCCACCTGACTCTGCCGGCAGGAGGTCGCACACCGTCACGCTCGCCTGGCTGCCGAGCGGAACGGGGGTCGAGCGGCTGGCACGCGAGGGGCTCTCTCCGGGGCTGATGAGCGCCGGGCTGGGAAGCGTTACGGCGGCGCAGACCTATCTGGACGTCACCCAGGGAAACAGGGTCTTCGATTCCCTCTATGGCACGGGGATTCCGAAGCTTCGAGCAGCTACCGCTCGGATCGAAGGCTGGCCCGCCGCGGTCAGCCGCGCCGAATCGGCTCCCGCCGACATAGTTCCCGGCCTCCTGCGGTCCTCCCTGGGAGAGCGCGGGCTGCGGACCGTGGCGTCGCCACGCCTCGGCGCTCCGGCCATCGTGGCCGCCGGCGCGGCCGGCCGGCTGATGCGAGCAGGGGGCCGGTCCGTCGAGGTGCGAACGGCAGGCCCGCGGCAGCTTCAGGCGCTCATCGCGAGGCTGCGCGGCGATGACCTGCTGATTGCCGTCGAGCAGCCGCCGCCGGCCAAGGACCGTGCCCTGGCGATCGGCGTCGCGGGGCGGGGGTTTGCGGGGAACCTGACGTCGGACAGCACCCGGCTCGCCGGCTATGTGCTCTCCACGGACGTGGCGCCGACGATCCTCGATCGCCTCGGCGTGCCCGTGCCATCGGAGATGTCGGGGGAGCCGATTCGCACGGAGGGCGGTGTCGATCCCGTTGCGGTGGAGTCGCTGGGCGACCGGATGGCCGTTGTGCCGGAGCGGCGCGGGCCGGTCATCGGGCTCGGGCTGCTTGCCTGGGTCCTTGGGCTGGCTCTGCTCACCGCCGTGACGCGCGGACGGGCAGCGCGACTCGGCGTTCGAATGGCTGCGCTGAGTGTCGTCTACCTGCCCCTCATACTCTTGCTTGGGGCTGCCCTGGAGCCGAGCCGGGGCATCGAACAGCTGCTGGCAATCGTGGGTGCGCCGCTGCTTGGCCTGCTGACGCTGAGTGCCGTGGGCGGTTACCGGGCGCTAGCGGTGGCGAGCGCACTCACCGCGTTCGCATACGCGGCCGACGCAATCGCCGGCTCATCGCTCACAGCGCTGTCGTTGCTCGGGCCCAACCCGGTTCTGGGGGCCCGGTTCTACGGGATCGGCAACGAGCTGGAGGCAATCCTCGCGGTGCTGGTCGTGGCGGGGACCGGCGCGGCACTGACGGGCTTTGCGCCGCAGCAGCGCACGTCCCGGTGTGCTCTCGTCTTTCTCGCCGTCGGCCTGTCGCTCGGCCTCGTCTTCGGGGCGGGGCGCTTCGGCGCGGACGTGGGCGCCGCCATCGTGCTTCCGCTTGGGAGCGCCGTGGCCGCGTACCTGGTTGGGTCGCGCCGTCGCGGAGCTCTGCTGGTCGCGGCGGCCCCGCTGGCCGCGGTTGCGGCACTGGCGCTCGCCGACCTCCTCTCCGGGGCAAATGCACATCTCACCAGGTCGGTTTTCGACGCCGGCGGCCTGGGCGACCTCGCCGACGTGGCCCAGCGGCGGCTGCAACTCTCCGCCCACAGCTTCGTGCGGCCCTTCGTGCTCATCTTCATGCCGCTGGTTCTCGCCGGGGCGGCGCTGGCGCTTGCCCGCCGGCGCCACCTCGCGGCCTGGCTGCGCAATCGGGAGGCGATGCGCGCCGGTCTGTGCGGTGCTCTTGCCGCGACCCTGGTGGGAACGCTTGCCAATGACTCCGGGGCCATCGTGCTTGAGATCGGCGCCGTCTATCTACTGGTGTTCACCGGCTTTGCGTGGGCGGAGAGTCATATTCGGGGTGCGGCCCGATCGATCGACTAGGCTTATCGGGTCGTGCGTATCGCCCTCGTTTCCCCATACTCATGGAGCTATCAGGGCGGCGTGAACCGGCACGTCGAGGCTCTAGCAGAGGAGTTCCTGAGCCGTGGCGATCACGTCCGCGTCCTCGCTCCATTCGACCCCCCCGGTCAACTCAGCGGGGCGCTGCACCGCGCCGCGCCTGAATCGCGTCCCGCGCCCGACTACCTCGTCCCGCTCGGTCGCACCGTCGGCATCTCCGCCAACGGAGCGGTTTCGAACCTCTCGCTGTCTCCCGCCGGCGGCTTCGCCACCGTGCGCCGGGAGCTTCGCCAGGGCGACTACGACGTGGTTCATATCCACGAGCCTGTGGCGCCGCTGATCGGCTGGAGTGCCGCATTCGGCTCCCGGATACCGGCCGTCGGCACCTTCCACGCCTACTCGACAAAGGCGATCCCGAACTACGTCGCTTCGGCGTTCGGGGCGCGGCGCGTGTTCAACAGGCTGTCGGCGCGGATTGCCGTCTCCGAGGCTGCCGCATGGACCGGTCGCCGCTGGTTCGGAGGTCACTACGAGGTCATCCCCAACGGCGTGGACGTAGAGGCTGCCCCGGAGTGGAGAAAGCCGCCCAGCGACGAGCTCCGGGTTCTGTTCGTCGGCCGCCCGGAGGCGCGCAAGGGCTTGCCCATTCTGTTGACCGCCTTCGAAGCGCTGGTTGAGCACGTCCCCTGCCGCCTGACGGTGATCGGGGCAGAGCAGGTCGACGTGCTTCGCTACCTGGCCGACCCCGAGACAATGGATCGGATCGATATCCACGGCAGGGTCTCAGGGGAACTGCTCTGGGAGGCGCTGCACGAAGCCGACGTACTCTGCGCCCCCTCCCTCTCTGGCGAGAGCTTCGGCATGGTCTTGACCGAGGCCTTTGCCGCGGGGACTCCGGCGATCGCCTCGGCGATCGCCGGCTACCGCGACGTTGTGACCGATGGCGTTGACGGCGTGCTGGTGCCCCCCGGCGATCCTCAGCGGCTCGCCGAGGAGCTGCAGCGAGCCCACCACGAGCCGGAACGCGTGACGGCGATGGGCGAGGCGGCGCGCGAGAGCGCTCGCCGCTACGCATGGCCGCGGATCGCCGATCGTGTGACCGAGGTCTATGAGCGTGCCATCGAGGCACCTGTTCCCGAGACTGCGGCCCAGCGCGTCGCGCACTGGGCAGGTCTTCGCCCCGCCGACGGTGCCCCGCTCCGCCGACCCCAGCGCCTGCCCTCTCTCGACCCGCCGCCTGCCCGGGGCGCAAGTCGCCGGCGCCGAGCCGCCCGGCGCGCCGGCCTTGGCCTGACCGCAGTTCTGGGCGTTGGCCTGACCGCGCTGGCCGCGCAGAAGATCGGGATCGACAACGTGCTCGCCAGCATGGTCCGCTCGGATGTCACCTGGGTCGTGGTCGCCTGTGGCCTGATGGCGCTCTCGCTCTTCTTTCGCGCCGCCTCCTGGTACGGGATCGTTCGGGCAGCGGTGCCCAACCGGCCGGTTCGCCGTCGTGACGTGACGTCGGCGACGATGATCGGCGTACTGATGTCTGCCACCCTTCCGGCCCGCCTCGGCGAGCCGGCCCGGGCGATGACCCTCGCCCGCCGAATCGGCCGCATGCGAGAGACCTTCCCAGTCCTGCTGGGAACCCTCGTCTCGCAAACTCTGCTCAACATCGTTGCCTTGGCGCTGCTCGGCACGATCATCGTCTCGAGCACGGACCTCTTCCACTCCAGCACCGAGAAGCTGTTCGTCTTCAGCTTCGTGCCGCTCGGCCTGTTGCTGCTTGTCGTGCTCGGCCCGGTGCTGATGCGGCGCAATGGCAATGGGCGCCTCGCGCGTATCGGCTCGGCAATCCACCGGGCGTTGCTTCAGGTGCGCGCCGGATTGGCGGTGTTTCGCCAGCCCAGGCGCGGGCTCCTCGCCGGTGCCACCCAGCTGGGTGCCTGGGCGATCCAGCTCCTGGCATGCTGGGCGCTGCTGGCGGCGCTGGGCTTGAGCAACCAAGCCGGAATCGGAGCCGCCGCCGCCGTGCTCTTCGCTGTCAACGTCACCGCGGTCGTTCCGGCCACGCCTTCGAACATTGGGGTCTTCCAGCTTGCCGTGATCAGCGTCCTGCATACGGGGTGGGGGATCGGGACCGCGGACGCGCTGGCCTACGGCGTCATCCTGCAGGCGGTTGAGATCGCCACCGCGGTCGCTCTCGGTTTGCCTTCGCTGGTCCGGGAGGGCCTCACCTGGAGCGACCTTCGCGTCCAGGCGCTCTCCGCGGCGCCCGTCCGGCTCGAGCCACACCCGCGCCGCAGCACAGTGCGAGAGCGCATCGGCGCCTAGGACTCGACCGGCTCGCGCTCGGGCGGGAGCTCGCCGCCGCGCTCGGTGCCCGCGATCAGCTCGTCGCGAGAGGGCTGCTCTGGGATGAAGCCGGACTTCATGCCGAAGTAGACGGCCTGCGGATGGTGGGCGACGATTGCCACCGTCGACTGCTCGGGCGTCACCGCGTAGCCGTCGGAGAGGCTCATGCCGATCTCCTCGAGGTCGAGCAGGCGCCAGACCTTCTCGTGCTCTGACTGGTCGGGGCAGGCTGGGTAGCCCCAGGAGTAGCGACGGCCCTGGGCGGGCTCGATCCCGAGCGCGCGGCGGACCTCGGCGTGCAGCCACTCGGCGAGGCCCTCGGCTGCCTGGACGCCCAAGCCGTGCACGAATAGCTGCTCGGCAAACTCGCCCTCGCGCTCCAGCTGCCCGATCAGCTCGGTCACGTCAGGGCCAACGGTGACGCCTTGGAGGGCGACCACGTCGCGTTCGCCGCTCTCCAGCGGCCGGTAGAAATCGGTGAGGCAGATGCGGTCGTGCTTCGGCTGTCGCGGGAATACGAGCCGCTCGAGCTCTTGCTCCGGGTTATCGGGGTCGAAGACGATCAGCTCATTTCCCTCAGCGTTGCAGGGGAAGTAGCCGAGCCGCGCGCGCGGGTGGAGGTAGTCCTGCTCGCGCCACATCCGCTCGAGCCGCGGCGCGAAACCCTCATCCTGTCCGTTGCCCTCGACCAGCTCGCGCCAGGCCTCGCCCTTCACGCCTTTGCCGCCCCAGTGCAGCTTGAACAGCACATGGCGGTCCAGGTAGGGGAAGACCTGGTCGAGGTCGACGTTGACCTCTCGGGCTCCGTTGAAGGGCGGCACCGGGATCGGGTTGTCGGTGCGAGCCTTCGAGCGCACGCTTGCATCTGTGGTCGGCGGAGCGTTGTCTTCCGTGGCCGGTTTCTCACGGAGTTGCCTGGCCTCGGCGCGGATGCGCTCGACCAGCGTCTCGCGTGCCTCGGAGTCGACCAGCGCATCCATGGTGTCGAGGCCCTGGAAGGCGTCCTTGCAATAGAAGACGCCCGGCTCGTAGACATCGTCGGAGTCCTTACCGCCTGGATACAGCGTGCGCCGGCCGAAGTCGCGGTTGATCGCCGCGCCGCCGATCAGCACCGGGAACTCGAGTCCGCGCTCGTGCAGCTCCTGCACACAGATCGGCATCTGCTTCGAGGTCGAAACAAGCAGAGCGGAGAGGCCGATCGCATCGGCCTCATTCTCGACTGCGGCGTCGATAATCGTCTCGACCGGCACCTGCTTGCCGAGGTCGACCACGGTGTAGCCGTTGTTGGTGAGGATCGTGTTGACCAACGACTTGCCGATGTCGTGCACGTCGCCGAACACGGTCGCGATCACGACCTTGCCCTTGCTGTGCCCCTCGATCCGGTCGAGGTAGTTCTCCAGCTGCGCAACGGCGCGCTTCATTACTTCCGCCGACTGCAGGACGAAGGGCAGGATCAGTTCCCCGGCGCCGAATTTGTCGCCGACCTCCTTCATCGCCGGCAGCAGCACCTCGTTCAGTGTCGGCACCGCGCCGATCTTCTCGTTGGAGCGGTCGATCCACTCCTCGACGCCCTCCTTCTTACGGCGCAGGATGTGCCAGTGCAGCGCCTCCTCTGGCTCCATGCCCTCGGTTGGGTCGCCTGCCTCCTCAGCCTCCTCTGTGCCCTTCGACTCGAAATGGGAGATGAAGCGCTCGAGTGCGTCCTCGCGCCGGTTGAACACGAGGTCGTCAGTGAGCTCGCGCTCCTCCTCATCGATCTCGGCGTAGGGGGTGACGTGGTTTGGGTTGACCATCGCCAGGTCGAGACCGGCCTCGACGCAATGGTGGAGGAAGACCGAGTTGAGCACCGCGCGTGCCGGCTGGCCGACGCCGAAGGAGACGTTGGAGACGCCGAGCGACGTCTTCACGCCTGGGATCTCGGCCTTGATCCGTCGGATCCCCTCGATCGTCTCAATCGCCGAGGGCTTCCACTCCTCATCGCCGGTGGTCAGGGTGAAGGTGAGCGCGTCGAATATCAGGGCTTCGGGGTCGAGCCCGTGCTCCTCACAGGCCAGATCGCGGATCCGCTTGGCGATCTCGACCTTGCGCTCGGCCGTCTTCGCCATCCCGACCTCGTCGATCGTCAGCGCTATCAGTGCCGCGCCGTGCGCCTTGGCCAGCGGCACGACGACGTTTGCCTTGTCCGGCCCGGCCTCGAGGTTGATCGAGTTGACGATCGCTCGCCCCGGGATCTTCTCCAGAGCCGCCTCGATGACGTCCGGCTCGGTCGAGTCGACCTGGATCGGCGCCGGCTGGGTCAGCGAGACCCGCTCGACCACCGCCTGCATCTGCTCATCCTCGTCGGAGCGCTCGGTCAGCGCGACGCAGACATCGAGTACGTGGGCGCCGCCTTGGACCTGGTCTTCGGCGATCTGGACGAGGCCGTCGTAGTCCTCTGCCAGCAGCAGCTCCTTTGCTTTTTTCGAGCCCTGAGAGTTGACACGCTCGCCGACCAGGGTTGGACGCGGCTCCTGCACGAGCGGCGTTGAGGTCATCATCGATGAGACCTGGGCCGGGCCGGGCTCCGGTCGCTCGCCGGGCGTCCTGCCGTCGACCCGCTCGCGGATTGCGGCGATGTGATCCGGTGTCGTTCCGCAACAGCCGCCGACGATGCCGACGCCATAGCGCTCGACGAACTCTCCGAGGGTTGCGGCAAGCGGCTCGGGTTTCTCGGGGAAGATCGTCTCGCCGTCGGGCCCCTGTAGCGGCAGGCCCGCGTTGGGGATGCAGTGCACCGGCAGCGGCGAGGCCTCGCCGAGATAGCGGATCGCGTCGCGCATGTCCTCGGGCCCGGTCGAGCAGTTGAGCCCGATCACGTCGACGTCGAGCGCGCCGAGCGTCGTCAGCACCGCCTGTATGTCGGTGCCCAGCAGCATCTTTCCGCCCTGTGGCAGCAGCGAGACGCTGCACTGGATCGGCAGCGCGCGGCCGGCCCCCCTGAACGCCTCCCGTGCGCCAAAGACCGCGGCCTTGACCTCGAGGATGTCCTGGGCCGTCTCGATGATGATCAGGTCTGCGCCGCCCTCGACGAGGCCGCTTGCCTGCTCGGCGAAGACTTCGACGAGTCTGTCGAAGGTGATGTCGCCCAGCGTGGGGTCGTCAGATGCGGGCAGGAAGCCGGTGGGGCCGATCGAGCCCGCCACGAAGCGGTGCTCCCCGGCGGCCCGCCGGGCGATCTCAGCGGCCCTGGTGTTGATCTCCAGCGTCTGCTCGCCGAGGCCCCACTCTTCGAGCTTCAAACGAGAGCCCTGGAAGGTGTCGGTCTCGACGACGACGGCCCCGGCCTCGAGCATCGAGGCGTGAACCCCCTCGATCACGTCGGGCCGGTTCAGCACCAGCGCCTCGTGGCATTTGCCCTCCAGCCCGCCGTAGTCCTCCTTCGTCAGGTCGAACTGCTCCAGGGTCGCTCCCATGCCGCCGTCGAAGACGACGATTTGCTCCCGCGTCGCGGCTAGGAAGTCACGTTCTGACATTGGCTGAAACAGTCACCTCCATCGACCCCGGCATTAGCACCTTTCCTCGATCCGGGGATCTCGGTTGGTTGCTGCGGCGTCCGCGGGCCGGGCCCCTCGACCGCTCTTGATGGTTCGGTGAAAGGTAGCGAATTCCTCAGCGCAGGCCGAGGCGCCGTCGCCAGTCGCGGGCGTAGAAGGCGCGCACAATGCGGTTGATCAACCCGCGGCGCGCCCGCGTATAGGGGTACCAGCTGGGCTCGCGCTTGCCGCCGAACCGGGTGATCACCACGGACTCGGTGCGGCAGTACTTCTTGATCCCGGGCTCGCCGTGGCGGTAGCCGATCCCGGACTGCTTCCAGCCGCCCATCGGCACGTCGGTCGCCAGGTAGTTGACCAGCACGTCGTTGACGTTGACGGCTCCGCACTCGACCCGCCGCGCCACTCGCTCTGCGCGCTCCCTCTCTCCGAACACGGACCCCGAGAGCCCGTAGCGGCTGTCGTTGGCAAGCTGCAGGGCCTCCTCGGCATCGCGCACCTTCATCACCCCGACCACCGGGCCGAACGTCTCGTCGCGCATCACCTTCATCGAGTGATCGACATCGATCAGCACCGTCGGCTCGAAGTAGTCGCCGGGACCCTCGACCCGCTTTCCGCCGGTCAGTGCTCTTGCTCCAGAGGAGAGGGCGTCGTTGACGTGATCCTCGACGATCGCCGTCTGCTTCGGCGACGTCATCGCGCCCACGTCCGTGTCGTAGCCACGCTTGTCGGCACCCTGGCGCAGGCTGCCCACCTCGGAGGCCAGCTTCGAGATGAACTCGTCATAGACGGGCTCCTCGACGTAAATGCGCTCCACCGACATGCAGATCTGGCCCGAGTTCATGATCCCGCCAAAGGCCGCAGCGTTGGCGGCACGATCGATGTCGGCGTCTGAGAGCACGATCATCGGGTCCTTGCCACCGAGCTCCAGGCTGACCGGGGTCAGGGTCTCCGCTGCGCGGACCATCACCTTGCGCCCCGTTTTGTCCGAACCGGTGAACTGAACGAAGTCGACCTCGTCCACCAGGGCTCCACCGGTCTCACCCACACCCTGAACGCAGTCGAGCACATCCGGGCCGCCGATCTCCTCCTTCCAGGCCTTCACCACCTCGGCCAGCCCGAGTGGCGTGAACTCGGACGGCTTGACCACGACAGCAGCACCCGCCTGCAACGCCGGGATCGCATCGCCGAGGGCAAGAATCAGGGGGAAGTTCCACGGGCTGATGATCCCGACCACGGGGTGGGGCCGGTACTGGACGCGCAGCTTCTTGGAGGCGAGCAGAGCGGTGTGGGGGCGCACCTTCTCCTCGCCGATGAACCTGGCCGCCCTGGTGCCGTAGAAGTTGATCACGTCCGCCAGGTAGGCCGGCTCGTTGGACGCGTCGGCGCGGACCTTGCCGGTCTCGGCCTGCATCGTGTCGAGCACCCGCTCGCGGTTGTCGAGTAGCCAGTCGCGTAGCCTTCCCAGCCAGCGGTAACGCCCCTCGATCCCCAGCGCCTCCCACTCGGCCTGGTTGGAGCGCAACCGTGCCACTGTCTCCGCGACGCTCTCGGGAGAGTCGATCGGAACGCTTGCGATCGTCTCGCCGGTTGCGGGGTTCTGGACCTCGAGCATGTGGTCCCCGCCGTTCGGACGGGTGCCGTTGCCGGTGTCCGTGCTTGCCCGCGCGGTTTGACTCTCCACCTGCTGCTCCTTCCCGTAACCCTTGGCTGGTCAGCCAACTGTAGCCTGCGCGCGGCCCCGGCGGGGAACGAGGCGGTAGATGGGCCCGTCGAGAGATGTGACATAGACGCGGCCGTGTGTGTCCACGCCGAAAGAGCTCGGCGTGGAAACGGTGAGGCCGAGCCTGCGGTCGTGAGCGGCGCGGCGCAGATGGGGGACGACGCTGCGCAGCTGCCCCTCGCAGAGGTCGGCGTAGACGTAGCTCCCGCGGAGAGCGCGCAGGCGCTGGTCGCGTATTACGTAGCCGCCAATGATCGAGCAGCTTCCGCCGCGGCTGTGGGGGTAGGCGAGGATCGGCTTGACCGTCCCGCCGGGATCGGGCGTACCGCTGTTCGCGTCGCGGTAGCGGGAGAAGCCCTCAAAGGCGTCCCAGCCGAAGTTGGCGCCGCGCGCCGCAGCCACGGTTGTGTAGTCGAGCTCCTCGAAGCGGGCCTGCCCGACGTCGGCGATCGCGATTCGCGGTCGGCGCGAGGACGTCGTGTCGAAGGAGAAGCGGAACGGGTTGCGCAGGCCGTAGCTGTAGATCTCGCCGCGACCGCGCCTGCCCACGAAGGGGTTGCCGGCCGGTATCGAGTAGGCCCGGCTCCCCGAGGGCCGGGGGTCGATCCGCAGCAGCTTTCCGAGCAGGCTGTTGCCGTTCTGCGCGTTGTTGGGCGGGTCGCCGCCGGAGCCGCCGTCGCCGGTGCCGAAGTAGAGGAGGTTGCCGAGGAACTGCAGCTGCCCGCCGTTGTGGTTTGAGTTTGTGGGGTGGGGTATCTCGATCACGGCCCGACGCGACCCGCGTGCGGCAAGCGTCGCGCTGCGGCGCCTGAACTCGTCGACCCTGATGTCGCCCTGGCGATCTGTGTAATAGACGTAGAACCGCTTGCTGCGCCGGTAGTCGGGGGGGAAGGCAATCGAGAGCAGCCCGCGCTCGCCGCCCGCGTCGACGAGCCCCGAGATGTCGAGGAAGGGACGCGGCAATCGCCGCCCGCCGCGCAGCACGCGGACCCTGCCCGCCTGCTCGACCACGAACAGCAGCTTCGCGAAGCCCGGCGCACCGGCGACGTAGACCGGGGTGTCGAAGCGACCGATTCGCTTCAGCGCGACGGTTGGCCGGCGGCTCCCGGCGGCGCTATCCACCGCGGGCGGCGGCGATTTGCCGTCCCCATTGGAGGGTGCACGGGCATCGCCGCAAGCGGGAAGCGCGGTCATCGCCGCCGTTGCGACGACAAGACAGGATGCAGCACGTCGTCCCATGGGAGAAACGTTAGTGACCGGCGCGCCCGAGCTCTTAGGCCCGAATCCGCCGAGATCGGTTAAGCCTGACTCCACCGATCTCACCGGCCCCTCCATCCCGCATCCCTTCGCCGGGAGTCAATTCCCTCCACCCAGGTAGCACCATTACCTGGGTGAGCGGGAATCGCCCCCCAACTCGGCCTGCGAAGCGGAGGGTCTCGCCGATATCGGTGGATTCAGGTTAAGTGACTATGGGGTGCCGCGACGCTGTTGCTTCGGAATTTCGACCACGGCCCCGCTGTCGGTGACGACCGTGTTCGGCGGGACCTCCGAGATTCGCACCGAGAAAGTCCCTCCGGCCATAACCCCCTCGGCGGTCTCGGCCTTGGCTTCGCCGTTTAGCCCGGCGCCGACCGAGTAGAGCACGGTGAAATGGCCGGTTTTCACCGCGCTCAGCTTCCAGACGGCCTCGGTGGTCTCACCCGGGTCCAGCGGGCCGAAGTCGAAGGTCTTTTCGTTGGCGGTCTCTGCTCCGCCAGGTTCGGTGGAGCCGGCCAATTTCGGGTAGTGCTCGGAGAGGACCCAAACGGGGCGGTCCGGCGCGGCAAGGCCGGGCTCGGGGTCGCGGATGCCGAAGGGGAGCGCTGACTCCCGTCCCTCCTTGCCCCCGATCGAGACGGTGACGGTGAGCGCCGGCATCTTCTTGTCGCCCGCGTTGCGGACTCCGATTCTCATCAGCGAGGTCTCTCCGAGGCGCTGCTTGGGCGGGAACTCTGCGGTCACCACCCTGACCGGATAGCTGCCGGCCGTCCCTTCCTCGCCTGACTTCGAGGATTCGCCGCAGGCTGCGATCGTCAGCGTCAATGCGGCGACGGCCACGCCCGCCACCCCGCGAAGCGTCCTCCGTCCCCAGAGGCGCACGGGGTGTTTCGAGACAGGCTCCTCCAAAGCGGCCGGAACATACCACGGTGTTTCGCGCCCTCCGGCGGTTCGGGAACCTTCCCGAAGCACTTAGCCGGATCTCAACAGTCGTGTAACGGTCACCGCTTACGCATGGCATAAACTCAGCGCACGGAGCCGGGACCGCCGGATGCGGTTCTGCTTTGCCGGAGGAGCTGATGGACACAGCCGCATCCATAGGCAGGAGGTTCCTGCCCGCCAAGTCCCTCTTCGAGCAGGTGGGGGCAATGATGATCCTCACCGCGAAAACGCTCGTTTCGGCGGTGAAACCCCCCTATCCCTACGGCGAGGAGTTCGTCGACCAGTTCCGCTTCGCGCTGCAGCTCTGCTGGTTCCCGCTGCTGGTCTCGACGGTGGCGATCTGTTTCGGCGCTCCGGGGCTTCAGGCGGCTGGCGTGCTCAACGCGTTCGGGGCGCTGGACAGGCTGGGCGGTTTCTTCGTCCTCGCGGCGATCCGCGAGATCGCCCCACTTGTCACTGCGATAGTCGTGGCCGGTGTCGCCGGCACCGCGATCACCGCCGACCTCGGCGCCCGCAAGATCCGCGAGGAGCTCGATGCCCTGCAGGTACTGGGCGTCGACCCGATCAAGAATTTGGTCGTGCCGCGCTTCCTCGCGCTGATGCTGATCACCGGCTTGCTTGACATCTACGCGCTGGTCTTTGGGGTCAGCAGCGGTCTTCTCGCCGAGCTCCTCTACAGCGAGCCCTTTGGCGGCTTCTTCGCGACCTTCCTGACCAGCGCCACCACCCTCGATCTCGCCGGCTCGGTGATCAAGTGCACCATGTACGGCGCAATCATCGCCATCGTCTGTTCATACAAGGGGATGACCGCATCCGGGGGGGCGGCGGGAGTCGGTCGCGCCGTCAACCAGGCGGTTGTGATGGCGTTCCTGGGGATCTTCGCGTTTAACTACGTCTTCACGCAGACCCTGCTGGCCACCAACCCCGACCTGCAGACGATTCGATGAACGCCTGGCTCACAGTCCCACAGGCTTGGCTCGACTCGATGGGGGAGGTCGCCCGGTTCGGCGCTCGCGTGGCGGGGCTGGTCTACTCGGGCCGCGTCCTGCGCTTCTTCGGCGAGGGTCTGCGTCAGGCCGGCATCCTGATCCTCGGCTCGGCGACGGTCATCTGGGCCACCGTCTTCATCCTCGGGCTGCAATGCGGCATCGAGGGCGCCTACCTGCTGCGCGCGCAGGGTGCGCCGGCATACGCGGGCCTCTTCTCGGCCTTCTGTGACCTGCGCGAGATCATGCCCTACGCCTTCGGTTACATGCTCTCGGCCAAGGTCGGGACCGGGATCGTCGCCGAGCTGGGGGCGATGCGGATCTCAGACGAGATCGACGCCCTCGAGGTCATGGGCGTGCCGCCGGTGACCTTCCTCTGCGCCACCCGCCTGCTCGCCGCCTGGATCGCCTTCCCGTTCATGTACCTGGTCGGGATCGGGGTCATGTACCTGGCCAGCTACATCGCCGTCGTCCAGCAGGTCGGCGACGTCTCCTCGGGGGGCTATCTGCTGATCTTCTGGCAGTTCCAGAACCCACCCGACCTGGTATTCAGCCTGATCAAGGGGATGGTGATGGCCACCGCGATCGTGCTGGTGGGCTGCTACTACGGCTACACGGCATCGGGCGGGCCGGTCGGGGTCGGCACCGCCACCGCCAAGTCGATGGTGCTCAACATCGTCTTGGTCCATATCATTGGCTTCCTGGGGACCCTGATCTTCTGGGGGGCAAATCCGAGGTTGCCAATAGGGGGTTGACGACACCCGTGCCGATGGACGATCCAAGTCAGACCAGCGACAGCGAGAGCCGCGAGCCCACCGCGAGCCCCGCGGCCGCACCCAGCGGTCCCTACGTCAGCGAGGACGGCGCCGTGATGGGTCGCGACTTCGTCATCCCGGGCGTCGATCCGGCCGAGGTCGATCCCTACCGCTTCCACACCGGCCGCAAGCGCGATCATGGCGGCGAGGACGCGATCGAGATCATCGATCTCGTCAAGCAGTTCGGCCGCGCCCGCATCCTGAACGGGCTCAACCTGGGCCTTCCCGAAGACCAGGTTTCGATCGTGCTGGGCCCGTCCGGCACCGGCAAGAGCGTGCTCGTCAAGCACATCGTTGGGCTGCTGTACCCGGATTCTGGCGACGTGCTTGTGCACGGCGAGTCGATTCCCAGCATGACCGACGACGAGTTGTTCGACGTTCGCAAAAAGTTTGGCCTGCTCTTCCAGGACGGCGCGCTCTTCGGCTCGATGAACATCTACGACAACACGGCCTTCCCGCTGCGCCAGCACACCGACAAGGGCGAGGAGGAGATCGGCGAGATCGTCAACCGGCGGCTCAAGGAGGTCGGGCTTTCAGAGGCGATCTACAAGATGCCCAACGAGCTCTCCGGTGGGATGCGCAAGCGGGCCGGGTTCGCGCGGGCGCTGGTGCTGGAACCGGCGATCGTCATGTTCGACGAGCCCGACTCCGGCCTCGACCCGGTGCGCACGGCGCTGCTCTGCGAGCTTGTCCGCGAGGTGCACGCGGAGCACGGGGGCTGCTATCTCGTGATCAGCCACGACCTGAACACGGCGCGTCGTATCTCCGATTTCATCGCTGTCCTGTGGAACGGCAAAATCGTCGAGTCCGGGCCGAAGGAGGAACTGTTCGATTCCGAGAACCAGTTCGTCCACCAGTTCCTCAACGCTGACGTGACCGGCCCCCTCTCGATGGATTGAGGCGCCGGGGCGGCGGGCGCCATTCGACGGCGCACCCGCGCCAAATCGCGTGAGCCGCGCCTTCGGTCAGATTGCCGCCTGGTCCGTCCGGCACGCCAAGCTCGTCATCGCAGTCTCGGCGCTGCTCGCGGTCGGGGCAGGGGTCGGGGCGACCCGGTTGCCGACCGACGCCGGGACGGACACCCTGGTGGACACCGACACGTCCGCCTACCGTGCGACCGAGGCGCTGCGACGGGAGTTCGGAGAAGAACCGGTTGTCGTTCTAGCCGAGGGTGACCTCCAGCAGCTGGTCCTGACCGCCAATCTGGGACGGCTTCTGCGGCTGGAGGGTTGCCTGTCGGGCAACGTGCCCGAGGGGGCGAAGCCAATTCCCGGGCCCTGCGCCGAGCTTGCAAGGGAGGACCCGGTTCGCACGGTGATAGGCCCCGCCACGTTCCTCAACGAGGCGGTGATCCAGATCGACCGCCAACTGCGGCGCCTTGCTGCTGTCCTGCCACCGAGGCGCCTCCGCAATCTGGTGCTTTCGATCGCCGCCCGCTACGGGATCACGAGTGCGCCGAGTCTCTCCAACCCCAACTTCCTCGCCGCTGTCGTCTTCGACCTGCGCCGGCGTCGCGGAACCCCCAAGGCGCGGCTTGCCTACCTCTTCCCGAACGATCACACCACGCAGATCGTCCTGCGGCTGCGCCCCGGCCTCAGCGAGGCCGAGCGCCACCATGCGCTGGAGTCGATTCGGGCCGTGATCGAAGACCCCGTCCCCCGCCGGGCCTGCACGTTCAAGGGCAAGCCTGAGCCCTGCTTTGAGTTGCACGGCGGCCGCTACGTGATTTCCGGCGTGCCGGTGGTCGTCGACGGGCTCACCCGTGCGTTGAAGGATGCCCTGCTGGTGCTGCTTGCCGTCGCGGTAGTCGTCATGGCACTTGCCCTGGCCCTCGTCTTCCGCTCCCGGTTGCGACTACTGCCACTGGCGCTCGCCCTCGCGGCGGCGGCGCTGACCTTCGGCCTGCTCGGTCTGGCGGGCGGGTCGCTGACGATGGCCTCGATCGCCGTGCTGCCAGTCCTGATCGGGCTCGCCGTCGACTACGCGATCCAGCTCCAGGCCCGCCACGACGAGGCGCTTGCGGCCGGTGCGCGGGGCATGGAGGCCGCCCGCCTCGCCGCGGCCCGAGGCGGACCGACGATTGCGACCGCGTGCCTTGCCACCGCGGTTGGCTTCCTTGTCCTGCAGCTGTCGCCCACCCCGATGGTGCGCGGCTTCGGCCTGCTGCTGGTGACGGGGATCGTGATTGCCTTCGTGATCGCCTTCCTCACCGGCTTTGCCGCGCTCAGCCTACGGGGGGAGTCGCCCGTCCGCCCTGGGGCCTGCGCCTCGCGGTTCGCGCATCTTGCCGGATGGTCGCTGCAAAAAGGTGGAGGCCGTGCGCCGGCGGGACAGCTGTCGCTCCCGCACCGGTTGCAGCGCGCCCTTGCAGCAGCGCAGGCATACCCGCGGCGGGTGCTCGGCATCGGGCTCGCGCTTGCCATCGCCGGCTGGGCGCTTGGGACCCAAATCGGCACCCAATCGGACATCCGCAAGCTGGCGCCGCAGGGCCTGCCCGCCGTGCGGGACCTGAAGGAGCTCCAGAAGGCCACCGGGATGTCCGGCGAGCTCGACGTCCGGGTCCGCGCCTCCGACCTGACCGATCCGGCGACGATTCGGTGGATGGCCGGTTTCAAGCGCCGGGCCCTGCGCGCCGGTGGCTTTTCCGGGCCTCAGCCGAGCTGCCGCGCGGCCGAGCTCTGCCCTGGCCCGGCGCTGTCGGACTTCGTGACGGGCGGTGGCCTCGCGCCTCAGGGCGGAGGAGATCTCACTCGCCGCGGCATCCGTGCCACCCTTCGCCAGGTTCCGGCATACGACCTCCGCCAACTGGCGACCATCGACGCGCGGACCGGCCTGCCGGCGGGCTCTGCCCTGCTCAGCTTTGGGATTCGCGCTCAATCGCTGGAGGACCAGCAGGCGCTCATCGACCGCGTCCGGGAGGCGGTCGGCACGCCCGGCGCTCGCGGAGGCCCGCCCCCCGGGGTTGAGGTGGAGCTGGGCGGGCTACCCGTGATCGTTGCCGCCGCGGCGAACGAGCTCTCGAGCAGCCGCTACTGGCTGACGCTCGCTGGTCTGATCGCCGTGGCTCTGGCGCTGCTTGCCGTCTACCGCTCGCCAAGGCGCGCGCTCGTGCCCCTGGTTCCGATCGTGATGGCGACGGGCTGGTCGGCCCTCGTTCTCTGGTTGAGCCGCGTGCCGCTGAACCCGATGTCCGCAGCGCTCGGCACCCTGACGATCGCGATCGCCACGGAGTTCAGCGTCATCCTCTCGGCGCGCTTTCGCGAGGAACGCGGCGCCGGCCATTCGCTGGCCGAGGCGCTGCGCCGCGCATACGGCCGAACCGGTGCTGCCGTGCTCGCCTCCGGCGTCACCGCGACGGCGGGATTCGCGGTGCTTCTCGCCAGCGACGTGAGGATGCTGCGGGACTTTGGCTTCGTCACCGTGATCGACCTCTCCGTTGCCCTGCTCGGGGTTTTGATTGTGCTGCCGGCCGCACTAACCTGGGCGGAGAAGCGATGAGGGATCGCTACACGATCATCGTCGGGGTGCTGTTCGCGGCGATCGTCGTCGTCGCTCTCATCAAGGGGGCGGGTGGCGATGGAGGGACGCTTGGGATAGACGGGCAGCCGGCACGCTGGCCGCTTCCGGAGTTCGCCGTGCCGGTTGCCGCCGGGGGGCTCGAAGGCGATGCGAACGTGGCACAGGACGACTGCGCGAGGTCCGAGCTGCCCTGCCCGAAGAGCGCGCGGCGGACGCCTGCCTGCGGCGTCGAGGCCGCGGGCGCGATCCGCGTCTGCGACTTCTTCGACCGTCCGCTGGTGCTTTCCTTTTGGTTTGGCGACGGGGGAGGGTGCGTCGACCAGCAGGACGTGGTCGACCGCGTCTATGCGCGCTACCGTGGACGCGTGAGTTTCCTGTCGCTGAACGTTCGCGACGATCGCGACGCGGTTCGCGAGTTGGTCCGGAGACGCCGCTGGAGGATGCCCGTGGGCTATGACCGTGACGGCGCCGTGGCCGGCCTCTACCGGGTCGGTGGATGTCCCACGTTCGCCTACGCCTATCCGGGCGGAACGCTGCAGGGCGCCAGCGTCGGCAGGCTGAGTGCGCCTCGGCTCGAAACCCGGATCGAGGAGCTGCTGGACGACACCCGCGAAACCGAAGCGGGTTGAAGATGGTCTCCGCCGGTCACGCGGCTTCGGGGCCCGAGTGGGAGCCCTCCCCCGTACAGGGTTGGGTGGCACCGCATCTCAGCGCTGAGCTTCCCGGGCTGGGGATCGCCTGGATCGAGGTGGACGGCCGTCTCACACGCAGTCCCGAGCCTGTCCGTCGCCGTCTCGGCATCCTCTCCGACCGCTTCTTCGGCGCCCACGCGATCCGTATGCGCGAAAGGCCAATCCCATGGGCATACCGTGTGTTCTTCCGCCAGATCGGGCTCGACCCCGACCGGACACGCACGCCCGTCGAGCAACTTGCGCTGGAGCGCCTTCAGGATGGCGCTTTCAAGAGCCGCGGATTGCCCGCCGACCTGCTCACCATTGCCACAGTCGAGACCGGGGTCGCCCTGCGCGTCTTTGATGCGGAGCAGCTCACCGGGAGCCTCTGCATCCGCGATTCGGCGCCGGGCGAGAAGATGCCCGGCGACCCGCGCGATCTGGAGCAGGGGACGCTGGTGATCGCCGACGAGAGCGGGCCGGTGGGCGTGCTGTTCGGCGGGGACGGGGACGCGGATGGGGAGGAGCACGGCGTCGTTGGTGGCACGCGCCGCCTGGCGATCGCGGCGGTGCGGGTCAACGGCGTGCCCCAGGTTGCGGTCGACGAGGCACTGTGGATGGTGGCCGCGATGTTGGAGGCCCGCTGATGCCCGTGTCGAGGTTGGCCCGGTGATTTACACTCAAAGGCGGGTTGATGCCGGACTTGCTTGATCTAGACATCCGTCCTGCCCTTCGAGTCGAGGGAGATGAGCGCCTGGCTCGGGCTGAGCTGCGGCGCCAGATCGGCCGTCTCGAGTGGCAGCTGGCCACGCTTGTTGCAGAGGCGTTCCCCCGCTTTGAGCTCGACGCAAGCGTTGCCGCCGTCCACAGCGGGCCGCGGCCGCTTGACCTTGGCGAGCTGGAGGCCGTGCGCGATGCGCTTGCGATCCGTGTTGCGGACGCCCGCTGCGCCCTGCGCGAGCGAGCGGATCGCGAGGCCCGCAATCGCGAGCTGCTCGAGCAGATGCTCGCCAGGCCCGCCGACTTCCGCTGGCTGCGGATCTCCCGCGCCGATCTCGGCGAGCCCGGCTGCGGCCACTGGCATTCCCGACCGCGTCTTGGCCCGGTGGGAATGTTGATGGGCTGGTGGCGGGTCAAGGTCTCCTCCGGATGCCCATTACCCGGACGGCTTGCGGCCGTTGAGCACGAGGCGCAAAGCCGACGAGCGGCCTCCGGCACCCTGGGGCTCGTTTCCCCTTGCCGAGCTGACGGTTCTCGCCGGGATCGTGATGCTCGTGATAGGCATCGTGGGCGACAGCCGAACCGCGCTCGCGGTGGGTCTCGTGCTCGGTGCCCTGGGTGGCCTTGAGGTCTCGGTGCGTGAGCACCTCGCTGGCTATCGCTCGCATACCATGCTGCTCGCCGCGACGCTGTTCGTGGTGGTCGTCGGCGTGCTCCGCTATCTGGCCGGGCTGCCGCTGGCGCTCAGCCTAGCCCTCGGCGGGCTGACCTTTGCCGCCGCCTTCATCTTGCTGCGCCGTGCCTTCCAGCGAGCCTCCGGCGGCCTCTCCTTCAGGGTGAGCCGCCTGCGCAGATAAGCCTGAATCCACCGATATCGGCGAGACCCTCCGCTTCGCAGGCCGAGTTGGGGGGCGATTCCCGCTCACCCAGGTAGTGGTACTACCTGGGTGGAGGGAATTGACTCCCGGCGAAGGGATGCGGGATGGAGGGGCCGGTGAGATCGGTGGATTCAGGCTAAGCCTGACGGCTCCGGAGCCCGCTGAGGCGCTCCGGAGCCGTCGGCACACCTCAAACGAGCAGGGCCTCTCGGGGTGCTACGTCCCTCGCCGCCAGCGTGGTGGATAGGAGCGTGCGCTGACGGGGCGTCAACGTTCCGATTCGCTTGTTCTCGCTGAGGGAGAGGTTCTGCAGGAACTTGCGAGCGCGGGTGCGTCCCCAGCGGCGCTGGCTGGTCAACAGCTCGGCCAGTGACATGCTCTCCGTCTGCCACGGACACTCGCGGATCACCTCGGCCACGTCGAGCTCGCCTCGCGCGATGGAGCGCTTGAGCTCCGCCCTCGCGAGCCTCACGCGATTTGCGCGGGCAAGGGCCTGCATGTGCTGCGGGGTGTTGATTGCGGAGGCGGTCGTCGAGGCAGGGGCGATCGAGGCAGCGTCCACTGGTACTCCTCCCTTCGGGTCACTAACTGGGATTCTGAATGTGCGCCATAACCACGGTCGCCCCCGTCTCTCGCCGAGTCGGGCCCGACCATCCGCTCCTCCTGTCCCAGGTGCGGTCGGCGCGCAGGGAAGCTATGCCGTCGGAGTGGTGAGCGTCAACCCGCAGCGGCGCACGAGCCACCGGGTCGTTCGCTAAGAGCACCCTTTTTCTGGGCGCGCCCGCCTTGTTCGGATTTGGACAAGGCGGAAACTACCCCGACCGGGGTATGTCCGGAAAGTCCCCGACCGTCCGGGCAATCGTCTCGAGGGCGCTGTCGAGTTGGCTGCGCTCATGGGTTGCCATCAAGCTGGTGCGCAGCAGCGCGCCCCCCGGGGGGACCGCCGGATGGATTGCGACGTTGGTGTAGACGCCGGCCTCGAAGAGCTTCTTCCAGAGAAGCACCGCCTGCCAGTCGTCTCCAACCATCACCGGCACCACCGGCGTGGTGGCAACCGTGCCGTCGGGCAGGACCCCGGGCTCGACGAGCTTGAGGCCGAGCCCGCGCAACCCCTCGCGCAGGTACTCGGCGTTGGCGAGCAGCGCCTCGAACATCTGAGGGCCGTCTGCGCGGATCACCCGGAGAGCCTCCAGCGCGGCCCCGACCGCGGCCGGCACCGCCGAGGCGCTGAAGATGAAGGACCGCGAGGCGATCCGCAGGTACTCGATCACGTCCGCCGGGCCGGCAACGAACCCGCCACAGGAAGCGAGGCTCTTGGAGAAGGTCCCCATCCGCAGGTCGACCTGGTCCTCGAGCCCGAACAGCTCGCAGGCGCCGGCGCCGCGCGCCCCAAGCACTCCGGCTCCGTGCGCCTCGTCGACCATCAGCCGCGCCCCGTGCGCCTGGCACAGCTCGACGATGCGCGGCAGATCGCAAACGTCGCCCTCCATCGAGAAGACGCCGTCGACGACGACCAGGACTCCGCCGCCGTCTTCTGCCGCCCGTCCCAGCATCTTCTCCAGCTTGTCCATCCGGTTGTGCCGGAACGGGCGCAGTTTGGCGCCGGAGAGCTTGCAACCGTCCAGGATCGAGGCATGGTCTCCGGAGTCGCAGACCACCGTGTCGCCCGGCTCGAGGATCGTGCCGATGCAGCCCAGGTTCGCCTGGTACCCCGTGGTGAAGACGATCGCCTCCTCGGTCTCCATCCACTCCGCCAGCTCGCGCTCCAGCGCGACGTGAAGGGGCGTCGTCCCATTCAGCAGCCGCGAGCCGGTCACGCCCGTCCCGTAGGTCTCGAGCGCGTCCCGCGCGGCCTGCTTCACCCGTTCGTCGCCGGTCAGTCCGAGGTAGTTGTTGGAGCCGAGCATGATCGTCTCTCGCCCCTCCATCTCGACCACCGGGCCGGCCTGGGAGGTGAGCAGCCGGAAGTAGGGGAGTAGGTCGTGCTCCCGCGCCGCTTCGAGCTGCTCGAGGCGGTCGTGGCTGCGGGCCTTCTCGAAGACATCGACAGGGGCCTTGATCGCTTCGCTCATGCCCGAAGTGTAAGTTCATCGTCCCATGGCAGAGGTGAAGATCCGACCGGTTCGCTCCCGTCGCGACCTGAAGCGCTTCGTCAAGGTCCCCTTCCGGCTGCACCGCGACCACCCTGAGTGGGTGCCGCCCCTCATCTTCGACCGGATGGAGTTCCTCAACCGCAAGAAGAACCCCTATTTCGAGCACGCCGAGGCCGAGTACTTCATCGCCGAACGGGACGGCCAGCCGGCCGGCCGGATCACCGTCCAGATCGACGAACGCTGGGACAAGTTCCAGGGTGGCAGCGACGCGATGTTCGGCTTCTTCGAGGTCGACGAGGACCCGGATACGACCAGGGCGCTGCTCGATGCCGCAATCGAGTGGGCAAATGCCAGGGGGCGCTCGCGCATCCTCGGGCCAATGGACTTCACCACAAACGACGAGGTCGGGATCCTGATCGAGGGCTATGACCTGCGGCCGATGATCCTCGAGCCCTGGCACCCACCTCACTACAGGGCGCTGATCGAAGCACAGGGCTTCGAGAAGGCGATGGACGTCCTGATGTGGGAACTGAACCTGGGCGAGCTGAAGGACGGCGAGCGCTTCGACCCCTCGATCCACACCGCCGCCGAGAAGGGGCTGCGCGAGGAAGGGATCGAGATCCGCAACATGCGCAAGCGCGAAATGGCGAACGAGGTGCGTCGCTTCATGGACGTCTACAACGAGGCCTGGGGAAGCAACTGGGGGTTTGTGCCGATCACCGACGCCGAGGCCGAGTTCCAGGCCAAGAACCTCAAGCAGGTGCTCGATGAGGACTGGGCCTATATCGCCGAGAAGGATGGCGAGGCGGTCGGGGCTGCGCTGACGCTCCCCGACATCAATCAGGTTCTGGCGAAGATGAACGGCCGCCTATTGCCCTTTGGCGTGTTCAGGTTTCTGCTCGGCAAGCGCAAGATCGACCGCCTGCGCGTGTTCGCGCTGGGGGTCAAGCACGACTACCGCCACACCGGTGTGGCCGCCGGCCTCTACCTCAAGCACCTCGAGACGGCACACGCGCCGGATGCGATCAAAGGCGGCGATATGGGCTGGATCCTGGAGACCAACGAGCCTATGAACCGCGCCATGGAGGGGATGGGGGGGAAGGTCGTGAAGCGGTACCGGATCTTCGAGAAGGCGCTCGCGTCCTGAGGTAGAGACAGGCCTTTAGCCTGCATCCACCGATCTTTGTGGATTGCGGCTTGGACGCTGCGGGCGCAAAATGCGGACTCAGCCTTCCGCTGCCTGACTGGTGGCCGGATGCATCGCTACAGTCGGTGAATGGCCGATCTGGAGTTGGAGCCGGTCCACGTTCGCGTTCTGCCGCGTGAGGCACCCCGCCCGCCGGCGCTGAGCGGCGAGGCTCGCACCGCGGCAATTGCCGCGGCCGGGGGCGTGCTTGCGGGGGCCGCGACGGTGGCGGTGGTGCGCGCGGTTGGCGCGATGACCTCGACTCGCAAGCCCCAGCGCGGGCTCCTGCGGCGTCGCGAGCAGCCCGCCAAAGTCGTCGCGAGCCGCTCCTTCCTGGTTGACGTTCACCTGCTCGGTCGCTGAGCCACGACAGATGGGCCGGGAGCAGGTCCATATGTCCCGTTCCGGATCCACCGGCAGCGGATCGCTGGAGGTTGAAGCGCGGCCGCTCTCGCCCTTCAGGATGCCGTCGTTCGGGGGGGCCGACCGCGTCATGCGGGTGCGCGGGGGCGCCGCTACCCGCTTTCTCACCGTCGGGGGCAGCCCGGTCCTGCTCCGAGCCTGGCAGCCGAGTGCCGAGCGAGTGGTGCTCCGCGCGGAGGCGGTCGATCCGGCCGCCGTCGCCGAGCCGGGTGCGGGAGAGTGCTCGGAGCTCAGGCTTGCGAGTCCCGCGGACCTTGAGTTGGCTGTGGAGCGAATGCGCTTTGCACTCGGCGTAGACGACGACCTGCGCGAGCCCTACCGGCGCTTTCGCCGCGACCCGCTGCTCGGACCGCTGTTGCGCCGCCGGCCCCACCTGCGGCCGCGCCGTCGCCCGTGGCCCTGGGAGGCGCTTGCCTGGGCGATTGTCCGGCAGCTGATCGAGTCGGGGCGGGCCGCCGGGATTCAGCGGCGCATTGTCGGCCGCTGGGGCCTGCGGCTGACGGGCGAGGGGGACGAACTAAAGGATGTCCCGCCGGCTGAGCTGATCGCCGGTCGGGCGCCTGCGGAGCTTGAGTCGATGGGACTCGCCCCGCGCCGCGCCGTTGCCCTGCGGGCCGTGGCCCGGGAGGTCGCCGCCGGACGATGCGACCCCGCCGACCCGGCCGCCGACCGGCGCCTACTGGCTGTTCCCGAGATCGGCGCCTGGACGGTCCAGTGCCTGGGGCTCTTCGGCCGCGGGGATCCCGATGCACTGCCGGCCGGAGACCTCACCTACCTGAAGCTGGTCGGCCGCCTTGCCCGGTTAGGCCGGCGCGCGACGGTAGAGGAGGTCGAGGAGTTTTACGCTCCCTATGCACCGTTTCGCGGCCTTGCTGCGGCCTGGAGCCTTGCGCGAGCAGGCGCCATGCTTGGATAAAGAAGCGCATGGTTCTGGCCGATAAGGCCGGGATGGACACAACGGGACGCCGCAATGGCTGGCCTGATGACCGGGTTTCGGAGTTTCTCGACCAGATTTCCTCAGCAGGTGAGGACTACCGCCGCCTGGTGGAGCGTCTGCCGGCGATCGTGTACGCGTGTGAGCTCGGAGAAAACGGTCGCTGGCGCTATGTCAGCCCCCAGGTCGAGGAGATCCTTGGCTACACCCCCGAGGAGTGGACCGCGGACCCGGAATTGTGGACGCGACAGCTTCACCCAGACGACCGAGAGCGGGTGCTCGAGCAGGAGAACCGCAAGGCGGTTGGCGAGCGGATCGGGCTGCCCACTGACTATCGGATGATCACCCGCAACGGCGCCGTCGTCTGGATACTCGACGAGGCCGTCCTTGAGCCGGACCTGGATGGCACACCGGTCTGGCACGGCGTCCTCTACGACATAACCGAGCGCAAGATCGCCGAGGAACAGTTGCAGCGCGTCGCCGCGCAGCAGGCCGCGGTGGCCCGATTGGGAAGGTATGCGCTCCAGGACGGCGACCCCGATCGCTTGATGCGGAAGGCCGTCTCGCTGCTGACCGAGATAGACGGTGTCGAGGGCGCCTGCATCTGGGAGGTGGGCCGCGATGGTCGCCACCTGCAGTTGCGCGCGGGTCTCGAAGCGAGCGACGCCGGGTCCGCGCAGCGTGCGTCGGCGACACGCGAGTCCCACGCGGGGGCCGCGCTTCAATCGGGTCTTCATGTGATGGTCGACGACTGGTCGTCGGAGCGCCGCTTCTCGATGCCGCCGGTGCTGAGCGCGCTCGAGCCCCGAAGCAGCCTTGCCGTGCCGATTGCCGGCAAGGAAAACCCCTTCGGAGTCCTTGACATCCACGCCACCGAACCAAGTCACTTCACGCCACAGGACGTCCACTTCGTCCAGGCGTCGGCCAACGTTCTGGCGGACTCGATCGAGCGCCACGCTGCGGACCAGGCGCTTCGCCACCGGGTCCTACACGACTCGCTCACCGGCCTGCCGAACCGGATCAGCTTCGTCGACTCGCTTGAAACCGCCCTGCGGCGGGGAGCCGCCTCCGGGTCGCCGGTCGGGATCCTCTTCCTCGACCTCGATCACTTCAAGGTGATCAACGACAGCATTGGGCACCACGCCGGCGACGAGCTGCTTCGTGCCGTCGCCCCGCGGCTGGGCGCGCACCTGCGGCCGGGCGACGTCGTCGCCAGGTTCGGCGGAGACGAGTTCGGCATCCTCATCGATCGTCTCACCGACGAGCAGGAGGCGCTCGCGATCGCCGACCGGGTTTCCCATGCCTTCGCCGAGCCCTACGTGATGGGCGGGGCCGAGCATTTCGTTACCGCCAGTGTCGGAATTGCGGTGAAGCGCCCGGCGCCGCGCGAGCCCGTCGACGCCGAGCTGCTGATTCGCGACGCGGACGCCGCGATGTACCGGGCCAAGGAACAGGGGCGGGCCCAGGTCGAGCTGTTCGACGCCGAGATGCGGGCACGGGCCGTGCACCGTCTTGAGGTGGAGCGCGAGCTGCGCCACGCGCTGGACCGCGACGAGTTGACTCTGTACTACCAGCCGGTTGTAGCCCTCGGCACGGGCGAAATCACCGGTTTGGAGGCCCTGCTGCGCTGGCAGCACCCGGAGCGCGGCCTGCTCGATCCGGCAGAGTTCGTCTCGATCGCCGAGGACAGCGGCCTGATTGAGCCGATCGGCCGCTGGGTGCAGGAGCGCGCCTGCCGGCAGGCGCTCGAGTGGCACGCGCAGCGGCCCGACCAGCGGCCGCTCGACATCTCCGTCAACCTCTCGGCACGCCAGGTGGCTCATCGCGACCTCGCCGATTCGGTGGCCGAGATTCTCTCCCGCACCGGGCTCGAACCGATTCACCTGAGGCTCGAGATAACCGAGAGCGTGCTGGTCGAGGAGTCAGCGAGCGCGAGCGCGACGCTCAAGGCGCTCAGCGAGATCGGTGTGCGCCTCGTGCTCGACGATTTCGGCACCGGATACTCCTCGCTTGCCTACCTGAACCGCTTCCCGTTCGACGCTCTCAAGGTCGACCGTTCGTTCATCGACGGGCTCGGCGTCGAGCAGGAGCGCACCGCCATCGTCGAGGCGATCATCGGAATGGCCCGGGCGCTCTCGCTTGATGTGATCGCCGAGGGCTTGGAGAGTGAGCCGCAGCTGTCCGAGTTGCGGCGGCTGCGGTGCGACTTCGCTCAGGGCCACTTCTTTTCGCCGGCGCTCCCGTCGGAGAAGATCACCAGCCTGCTGCGCCAGGGCGGCCTCGAGCTACTCGGGAATGCTGCCCGGTAGGTATTCGTTGGTCAGCACCTCGGGGGTGGCGGGCAGCGACGAGATCTGGCCGTTGTCACGCATCCAGGCAATGAAGCGGGCCCACTCGACAGAGGCCATGTAGCCGAAGGGCCGCGAGTCCGAGGCGTCGGAGCCCTCATCCGCGGCGAGCAGCGGAAGGGTGGCCGCGACCTCCGCTCTCGTCAGCTTCGGATCGAGGCCCGAGTTCGCTTCCAGCAGCGCCTTTGTGGTGGCGTTTGGAAAGGCGATCGCGGCGGCCGTTCCGCGGGCCAGTGCCGACAGGAAGAGACGAATCGATTCAGGGTCCTCTTCGATCCGCTTGCGCCGCGCCACCAGCACCAACTCGTCGTAGGTCGGCACACCGAGCTCGTCAACCGGCGTCACGACGGGGTGCTTCCCGCGCAGGCGCAGGTCTACACCCTCGACGTTACGGAAGCCCCCCAGCATCGCCTGAGCGCGGCCGCCGACGATCGCCGGCAGCAGGCCGTAGCCGACATTGACCGCCTTGACGTCCGAGGGAGTCATGTTGGCGCGGGCGAGAATCGTCTTCAGGTAGGCGTCCTGGTAGGGGATGCCGGCTGTTGCGATCGTCTTGCCGCGCAGGCCCGCGATGCCGTCGATCTTCGATTCCTTCAGCCAGATCATCGATGTGAGAGGGCGATCCACCAAGGCGGCGACAGCAACGACGTCGAGCCCCTGCTCGTTGGCCAGGATGACCTCCGGCTCGTAGGAGACGGCCAGGTCCGTTCGCCCGGCAGCGACCTGCTTGATCGGAGCGGCGGGGTCGGCGGGCGTGTGGATGCTCACGTCGAGCCCCGCGGCGTCGAAGTAGCCAAGTTTCTTGGCCATATAGATCCCGGCGTGGTCAGGGTTGGGATAGAAGTCGAGAGTGAGGCTCAGCGGCTGTGTCTCCGTGCCGCCGCTCTCACTCTTCTCCCCGCATGCCGAAAGGGCCGCGACGGCGATGGCCAGGGCGATGGCGATCGCAGCGACGAGTGGTCGGCGACGTGCCTTGCTTGCGTTGGTTTGCCTCATCTCAGCTTTCCGATCGGTTGCGGTACTGCTTTTTACCGCCAAGTGACGATGTGTCGCTCCGCGAGGGCTATGGCCCCGTACAGGGCGAGCGCGATCGCGGTGAGGACAGCGGTTGCGGCAAACAGGCGCGCGGTCTGCAGATTGGCGATGTCTTCCCTGAGCAGGACGCCCAATCCCGAGTCGGCGCCCACCCACTCCCCGAAAATCGCCGCAATCGGAGCGATTGTCGCGGCGATCTTGGCGCCACTGAAGGCAAGGGGCAGCGCCGTGGGCGCTTCGACGCGCCACAGAAGTGCCCGGCGCGACGCATCGAGTGTGCGCATCATCTTGGTTGCCTCGGGATCGACCGAACGGAGACCGTCAGTTGCGTTGACGGCAATTGGGAAAAAGCAGATCAATGCCACGACCACCAGCTTCGGGCCTATCCCAAATCCGAACCAGACGATCAAAATTGGCGCTATCACGGGGATTGGAATCGCCTGTGAGCCGACCATCAGCGGGTAAAAGGCGCGCCTCAACGTCGTAGAGAAGCGCAGCAGCAGGGCAAAGCCAAGCCCAGCGCCGAGGCCGATCAGGAAGCCGAGCACGATCTCGCGCAGCGTGACTGAGGCGTTTTCGGCCAGCAGAGCGCGGCTGTTCCAGAGAGCCGATGCGATTTCGGCGGGGGAGGGGACCAGAAGCGGTTCGAGCCCGAGCAGGTCGGCGAGCGCCCCGCTGCTCGCCGCCATCTGCCAGACGCCGATCAGTGCCGCCACCAGCAGCGCGGGAGGGATCCAGCGGCTCATCGCGATCCCCTGTGCAGTGCCGCCATCGCCTGCTCCCGCGCGGCAACGAAATCGGGAGAGGTGACCGCGGCGTCGCGATCGGCGGCACGGGGAGCCGGTGCGCTCAGCTTCTCGACCACCTGTGCCGGGCGCGCCGAGAGGACCGCAACATGGTCGGCGAGGTAGAGCGCCTCCTCGACGTCGTGGCTGACGAGGACGACTGTGCGTGGGTCCGATTGGAGCGCTGCCGCCAGCCAACCCTGCATCTCTGCCCGCGTGATTGCGTCAAGCGAAGCGAAGGGCTCATCGAGCGCCAACACCGGCTTGCCGGCAACGAGCGTACGCAGAAAGGCGACTCGCTGCCGCATCCCGCCCGACAGCTCGGCGGGGCGGGGG